>CEUT01007020.1_pt1 | contig 23670 bp, 28 predicted proteins | sample 531401 | NCBI WGS metagenome assembly CEUT01 (sample SAMEA2622821, study PRJEB7988) | marine metagenome | biome: marine biome (ENVO:00000447); feature: surface water layer (ENVO:00002042); material: "saline water (ENVO:00002010), including plankton (ENVO:xxxxxxxx)" | depth 5 m | reverse complement strand
CTTGCCAACGCCAATTGTGTGGATTTCGGTTTCTTCCATAACCTGCTGCATAACATCATACATCGCAAACATATCGTCAGCGGAGCCACCATAGGTGTTGATGTAAAATTCAACAGGCTTCTTTTCCTTGCCCTCGGGAAGAAGGCGGTTCATCTCGTTTAGATAAAGCAGAGCCTGTGTAAGTTCTGCAATCTTTTCATCTTCGACAGAAGAATACAAACCAATAACTCGTAGGTCTGGTTCGGCGGGGGCATCACCAAGGGCGCCGCCAAGTATCTGCTCAAGGCTGACAGCCTTTACCTCTGTGGCAGGGGGTGGTGCTTCCTTGCTTGCTTGTTCCTGTCCCTTTGGCGGAAGTACAATATCAATGATCTTACCAATTATCTCACGCATCATTTGTTTGTCTCCTTTGAAAACATAATCGCTGCTAACTTGTTGTTGTTTAGGAATCTTTGTGACCCTCTCCAGTCATCAAACTCCAAGAACTGTTTGAAGAGTTCTGGGTGTGCCTGGAGTAAATAGGTGATAGTGTTATCTTTATAACTTTGAATTGTATTATCAAAATCCTTCTTCAACTTTTCATACTCTTCGTGTCCATATGACTTGTCGTTCTTACGAAGAGCTTCTAGCCTATTAATGTGGGCATAGTGTAGATATTCTAGCCCCTTGTTGATGATTGTCAAGTAGAAAACATAAGACATCTTCATCACTGTGGCTGTGATTCTTGTTGACTTCAAAAAATATAAGCCAGAGCAGGACATCCATCCGAGCAAGAAAGCACACCCGGCTATGATCAGGCTAACTACAAAATCCATTGTCTCTCCAAATGAAATAACCACCTAGGATATGGTCCCTAGATGGTTATTATAACGGCTCAGGAGATTTCTGTCAAGCTATTATTTCGAGGCGAGTCTGCGGAAGATACGCTCGGCTAGCTTGCTCGCCATATCTTCTTGCTTCTTCTCACGAAGAAGACGGGCAGCTACACGGCGAGCAACTTCTTGTACAATATCGTCTTCGTTTAACTCGTCGCCAGCAAGCTCCATCATTGGATCTTCGTCATCACCTGCGGGAGCGTCCATGGCACCTTCTAGATCACCACCTTCATCGCCCATGGCTTCACCCCCCATTTCTTCATCACCGCCAACCTCTACGTCAGCGTCAAGACCGAGTAGATCTGCGAGCTTGTCTACAATGTCAGCAAACTGCTCTTCTTTGCCACCCATGTCGGCACCCATGTCGCCACCAAGATCGTCGCCGCCTAGATCATCGCCCATATCCATTTCCATATCACCTTCGGGGGCAGGAGCGTCCATTTCGGCGTCCATTTCCAATTCTTCCTCTTCTTCGCGCATATCCTTCATGCCGGGAGGGTCTTCATCATCGCGCTCTGCTTCACCTTCGCGCATACCTCTCATGCCGGGAGGATCTTCATCTTCATCCTCGCCTTCGCGCATGTCGCGTAGACCGGGAGGATCTTCATCCTTCTCGTCGCGGTCGGCTTCGCGCATATCGCGTAGACCGGGTTCGTCCTCTTCATCATCCCTCAAACCGGGGACTGGTAGTTTGCCACCCATTTCTTGGAGGGGCTTGATGTTTGCCAGCTTCATAAACTGACGAATCTCTGCTTCTGTTAATAGTGTCTTGCGAGCCATAGTTTTAAATCTCCTTTATAAAACTCAAAATAAATAGTCTGCATCACCCGAACTTGCTAACAATTCTGCGCCGTCAGGTAATCTTTTCTTTAACTTAACTAGTGCTTTGTCTTGTATTTGCTTTATACGAGCAAATGATAGCCCTTCTCTTTTTGCTATCTCACGTAGAGATAATGGACCATTTTCGTAAATTGTTATCATTGAACAATTAAACTCTTCTTCGTAATCTATATGGTATCTACAATTTTCTGCCAAACAACATTCTCTGTGTTTTAAACATTGTTGAGCGCATACCATTAAATCTTGTTTGTTCATAAGTCTGGAAATTCCTTTGAAATTAAATCAAATATCTGTTGCTTCTCTGCATCATCAAGTAGACCAAAATCTTCAAGAACTTCTTGACCTTTCTTTCTGAGTTTAAGAGACTTTGTAAAACGATTACGAGAAAGTATCTTGTGCTCCATGACATAATTGTCAAAAAACTGGATAAGATTTTCTTCTTCCTCAATCATTCCATCAATGACGGCACGAAAAAACTGCGCCACATTTACTTTGTTATGACGCAGCCTTATCAGCAGCCGTGCGTGGTCGTCGTCCGTCACCATAAACCTGATAGACTTTAAGTCTTGTCCATAGTTTGGGTCATTAGACATTACCATTTTCTCGTGGTTATGTGCGTTCTGCTCTCGCCAAGACCAGCAGGAGTCTGTCGAACAAACTCAGCAGTCTGTCTTAGTTCCTTAATTGTACGAACACCAGAGTATGAGAGCCCAGAGCGTATGCCCCGGTCAAGATCGGCAAGCACGTTGCGAACCTTGCCACGATACGGCACGGTGCTGGATACGCCTTCAAACGAAGAGTATTTGCCGCGCCATTCTACTTGGGCTTCCTTAGAAGCCATCCCGCGATAAGTTTTATACTTTGTTCCGTCTTGTCGAGTATAAACTTCGCCGGGTGTTTCTTTGGTTCCCGAGAGCAGGGAGCCCAACATAACTGCGTCGGCTCCTGCGGCAAGTGCCTTCACAATGTCACCAGAGTTGCGTATGCCACCGTCTGCAATAATCTTTACATCGCGGTCGGTGAAAGAACAATCTATGATTGTCTGCAATCCAGGGTGTCCGTGTCCTGTTTGCACTCTCGTAGAGCAGATAGAACCGCCCCCAATATTGCAGCGAACAGAGTTAGCGCCCCAGTCTGCAAGATCATTAATGCCCTTTAAGGTCGCGACATTTCCTGCCATAATGTGTAGGTCATCACCAATAGCATTTCTAATGGTCTGTAGCGCCTCTTTCATCATAATGTGGTGACCGTGCGCCACATCAACACAAACAAAAGTTGCGCCAGCGGCAAGGCACTCACAAACTCTGTATAGCATATCATCGCCAACACCAACAGCAAAGCCAATGTTCTCTGCTCCGTTGGCTCTTGCGTGTCCAACCAACTGGGCTTGTTCTTCTGGTGTATTGTATCTGTGGATAATAGAACAAGCACCTTCTTCTGATGTAGCCCTAGCCATAAGGTCTTCTGAGATCGTATCCATTGGGGACGATATGATCGGTAGTGATAGCTTTAGTCCATTGCCAAGGTCTGTAGAGATATCTACTTCAGATCGAGAGCGTATGTCTGAGTAATGTGGCAACAACAGCACATCATCGTAGGTAAGTGCCTCAATCATCTTTGCTCCTGTACTTGTCGATAAAGATACGGATGCCCGTGGGATGATACCAAGTTTCCTTATGCGGCTTCTTGGGTTCTTCCAAGAAATTTACCTTTGCTCTCACTCCACCAGTCTTCACATGGCATATTGCGGGGACACCTTGAAAGCCATATTTTTTCTCAAGTCCTTCACCATCTTCCATGTTGAATGCATAGAAGTGTATACCTTCATACTCGTCGGAAATTTGTACAAACTTGTCACGCAGCGCGTGACATAGGTGGCAATTTTGTCCGTAGAACTTGATTACCACGTCGTGGTCTTCTTTGACCTTGCCGCCTAGAATTTGCTCTAGGTTGCGTCTGTTAATCCTTGATACTGCCATTTTCAAATCCTTCTATAATGCGGTCGAGATACCAACGGGCTTTCTTGAGGTCTTCAAGAGGCTCTGCCTTGTGTTGGTGCCTCGAAACATATTTTACTACATTGCCTGCGTTAAAGTCAAGCCCCCAATCCTCGATGGCATCAATTACTTCTATGTTGCCTTGGTTGTAGTGCGGGGGGTGGTTTACTGCTTCGCGTCGTGCGATGCCCTCAAGTCCTGTCTTGACCCGGTTTAGGTATTCAAGTGCGACTTCTTCGGTGTTTTTTCCGTCGTCAAGGTCTTGGGTATCAAGCTCGACTATTGTGTTACTCGTTGCTATTGGCATTTATTACCTCCTGTGCCTTTTCAATGCAAGCAGGGCAGAATAGTGATACCCGAACGGGATTTTCGTGTACCACTACTCGCCAAGTCATTGCGTGTTCTTTGGATTTTGCGTCAAATGCGGCGTCACACGCTGAGCATGTGTCTGGGCGGTGCTCAAAGCTGGAAATTTTTTGGGCGAGTTTTTCGTTGCCTTTATTCTTCTTCTTGAGGCGGCGCCTTTCTGCTCTATTCATAATCGTTCCATTCCCGTGATACGTGGTGCCTGATATGCTGACTGTCGAAACACCACCACGGCTGATGGAAATGGTGCGCTATTTGTCTCGTCACCAAACTTAATACGACCACGGACAAAACGAATCTCGTCTGCTTTCATCACATAGTCGTGCCAATACTTGGTATCGGTACGAGCAGGAATAAGCATAACAACTATCGTGTTGTCCTTTTGTCCTTCTTCATAGCCCTTCTTTACCCAATCTTTTAGAGCACGCCCATAAGGTGGGTTCAGAAATACTCGGTTACCAGACCAGTCCTGGGACAGAGCATTGTCTGCCTCAGTGTAGTGGTTGGCAACCTTGTAGTTATCAGCCGAGGCGGCGGCATCCAAGGTAAATGGACCAAAGATGCCGTCGAGCTTGTCAAAGAAAGATTGGGGCGTAGCCCAATCATTTGACTTTGAACTAAACATTAGTTTTGTTGTGTTTTTATCCACCAGTGCTCCCAAGGGCTCCGTCGCCCCTGTTAGAAATAGTGATTGCTTGGCGATACAAATCATCGCCAATCAGTTGTGGTCGAAACGCGACGACAGGCACCATAACAAGCTGTGCTATCTTGTCGCCATATCTTACAGTCTGTCTTTTTTCTCCAACATTGTGAAGATTGATAAATACTTCTCCATCATACCCAGAATCGATTACGTGGGCACCAACCATCAAACTACGCTTAGCTGCTATGCTTGAGCGATTCATAACTTGCAACATGTATCCGTGGGGGATACCAAACTTTAAGCCAGTCGGAATGATCACGGACTCACCCGGATCAACCTCTACCTCTTCTCTTAGGTTTGCATACACGTCCAGTCCAGCATCAGATGGGTTGGAACGTGATGGTACCTTTACATACTTGTCGAGTCGCTGATATTCAATAATCACGCTTCCTCCTCGGTCTCGCCCGAAAGCGCCTTGTAGTTGTCGTAAACATCATCAATGTTTACCTTGCCCTTGAACAGACGGTAAGCCTTTACAGCCGCACGGATCTCGTCGGTGTTAAGCCAGCCCTGCTCTCGGTACTCGGTGCGCAGTTCGCGCTTCTGCTCCTTGTAAGGCTCCATAGCCTCTTCGATTGCCACGAGCGAACGGATGTACTCCAGCACGTAGCGCTTCTTTTCTTCGGTCGATGTAGACATAGTGTCCTCCTTGTTATGTTTGTAATGTAACCGGGTGATCGCCTGCTGTCAAGCGGGCGGGCGCTGAAAATCGAAATGAGGGTCGTTTGAGTTGGGACCTTTCTTCCTATTTTCTTGTATCGTCATTAATTCAGCATTTTCAATAATGGTTTCACCACCGTCGCGGACTGAAATCATGTGATCAGCTTCATACTTTCCAAGATATAAATCTGAGATTGCTATGGATTCACCATTTCTTGTTTTATTTTTTTGAAGAGCGCTCAATTTAAGCTTATCATCAAAAGTAAATTGGTCTTTTGGGGTTCTTTTGCGTTTAAGGACTCCCTTTGAGATAAAGGAATCTACTTCTTGTTCTATTACAGATTCCATAAGTTTTCTCACATTAATCCAGCTAAATCTGTGAGACCAGTTATTAGTCCAATGAAGATATGATAGGTCTGTTTGATTTTCAGTTGCCACTTTTGCTGAAATTTCTCTGAACTCAGCATCTTTTGTCAAGAACCAATTTAAAATTTCTTTGTAATTTTTCTTATTTATATCATACCCTTTATCAATTATAAGGATATGAATAAACTCAAATAGGTTTTGTATTTGTCCTTTTGATAGTTTCTTTTTAAACGGTCCTGGCAAGGTTTTTTGCATCTTCTTGCAAACAGAGAAAATATCGTCTAAAGATGTAATTGTTTTCGGCTTAAGCGACTCCGTACTCTCGTAAAAGGAATCTAGATACTTTTTCGTTAGAGCATAATTGTTATGACTCTTTTCTATTTTCATAGCCAACGCAGCAATCAGTTCTTCGTGTGAACGCTTATCCAAGTCTTGCTCATTTGAGTAAACAAAGTGTGTAAAAAATGTTTTCATATCTTCGCCGTATTGACGAATTTGCTGTGACAATGGCGACCATCGGGCTTGCCGCCATTCTTGGGCATTAAGCCTTGTTTGCATATTAAGGTTTCTAAATAAGTCGCACATTTCATCAAGTGTTATCCTTCTAAGGATAATGACGTTGACTTTTTCTGAATATTTGATTTCCTCTTGGTCGTCTTCTGTTAATGCAGAAAATCTGATTTTGTTAGAATAATCTACATGATTAATTTTTAAATCTTCATGATCTTGAATAAAAGCAGTGAGGTAGCTGGCAGTGTTGTTGCCATCAATGCTGACATATTTATATCCGCGAGACTGTACTTCTTTAAAATAATCAATGGACTTAATATCGTTAATTTCTTGTACATATTTTAGTGACGACTCAACTTCAACATTAATAACATTATTGAATGTTGCACCTTGTATAAAGTTTTCAATAAAACTCTGACCATTTTTTACGGTCCAGCCGGAGCCTCTGCTTATGCCCCCCCATCGTTGAAAGTTTCCATCGAGCAGAGTGCTATTATACATTTTTAGTAGCATGTTGAGAGTCTTCTTGCTCTCTTTAGCATCATATTTGTCAGTCATCATGGACATTTAAGTCTCTCCTAATTACACTTATATTTTATCAGGTCACGCTGCTGCTGTCAAGCGTGCAGCGTCATTTTTTCTAAGCCCGAACAGGGCGAGTTCCTTAGCCTTCGCCTCAATCATCACATCGAGGTCGTAGCCGTAGTCGTCAATCGGTCCATTGACGAAATCTGAGTGTGCGTGGGCACGAATCTTAGAGTCTTTCTTTTCTTCTGCTCTCGACTCTGAATAATGGACTACCGGCTTAATGTCCCCCCACGTCGAGATCGCAATCTCCAAGGCATCTTTTTCACCAATACCACCAGTACAAAACCCGTGATGATGATAATCAAACACAATCGGAATCCCAGTACGAGGATAGACTCCTTCAAAGAGTTCCAGCGTTGAATAAAGCGATTCACGATCATCGTTCTCTACGGTTAGGCGGGAAGTGATTGATTCCGGTAGACGTTCAAAGTTCCTTACAAAAGTATCTAGTGCGACCGGCTTGTTTCCGTATGCCGCACCGACGTGAATGTTGATCTTTGCGTAGTGATTGCGAGGTAGTCCAAGCATATCAAAGAACTCACCATGGATCTCCAAGTCTCTCTTTGTGTTCTGGAACACTTTCTCGTTTGGAGAAGCCAGCTTGTTGAATGGTCCTGGGTGAGAAGTCAGGCGAATGCCGTGCTCTCGGGCATAGTTGCCTGCTCGCTCACATGCCTCATAGATTGCTTCATAGTCGGGCATATCGCAGAGTTGATACTCTGACGCCCAAGGGAAGACGTTGGAGGACAGACGGAAGAAATGGATCCCGTGCTCAACATTCCATTCGAGAACCTTCTGGAGATCAAGTACATTTTGGAGAGACAAGGAGGACGCATACTCGATCCCCTTCTCTTGAAAAGTTCTCTTGATCATGGAGCGATTGGTGGTGATTCTATCTTTCTTCTTGCCACCAAAATCTTGTGGGTTAGACAACTGCATGTTTATGCAGGCGTATCCATAGTTCTTCGGCATCTGTCCTCCAACGTTGTATATAATATAATCTATTTGGCTGCGGTTGTCAAGTGGTTTTGTTCGTAAATATTCTCGACATTATCTGAGAAGTACACCTTGTCGACGCCACGGGTGGGTCCGAACTCACTATTCAGATGATCTCGGAAGTGTCGTTCGCCGTGGATACGACCCTTGGTTGTGCCCCAGATTCCAATCTCACGAAGAACATCCATCTTGTTCACGACGAGACGATTGACCCCGTTCATGTGAATAGCTTGGCGGACTTCGTCTACGTTTATCCAGTTACATTGCCTGACGCGACCCGTAGTGGCTCCAAATTCTTGCCCAACCTCTTGGATGCGGTCAAAAACTTCTTCATCTGGCTGGAACTGCCGCTTGCCTACGTAAGTCTCATAAGCCTTAATAACACCCCAAACATTACGGAGCGAGCGCGGATTGATGCCATTTTGAATGGCAGCAGCCACACCAGTGTGTGAGGAGGTAACATAGGGATAATCGCCCCAATCTGGATCGAGCCAGAAGCCCTGTGCTCCCTCCATGAGAATAATTGTATGTCCTGACAATTCTTCGTAGATGTCTACTAGGAAAGGCTGAAGAGCAGGTACATCAATGGCGCGGACGCCAGTACGACCATACTTATCACGATAAGCAGGCCCGTTACCAGTTCTAGTCGTTCCGATAGTTTCGTCAGTGCTGTCTTCGGCTTTGTGTTCTTCGGTGATAACATGAGCATTTTTTGCAATCCTTAGATGTTCTCTCACGGGGATTCCGTGAGATTCTAAGTAGTCTATCTCCTGTTGAAGTTTCACCGGATCTACAACACAGCCGTTGCCAATTATCGATGTAACACCGAAAAAGACCCCTGCTGGGATATGGTGGGTAACAAACTTTTTTCCATTATGGAAGATCGTATGTCCAGCATTGCACCCACCGTTAAAACGAACACAGTGTGTGTATTCGCCGTTTTTCAGCAAGTGGTGGGTAACCTTGCCCTTTCCTTCGTCTCCATGCTGGAGACCTAGGACGATGTCTGTAATCAAGTTTCCTCCTTGTGGTTGCACTTGTACCAGTATCGTAACATGGGAAGCGAACTAATGCAAGCGAAAATTGCACCCCATTCGCCGTGACAGTTTAACAGATGTTCCATTGTGACCTCTAAATCTGGAAAATTTGCCTCAAAAAATTTTTAACGATCTTCTCTTTTTCATCAATAGTTTCGCATTCAGAAAAAACATAGTTATATGTGTGCTTCTCTGCTTGAATCTGCTGATTGAGTTGTTTAATTCTCGCTTTCATCCAACGGGTTTGCTGTTTGTAATTTTTGGGCATCCTTATGTTGAACTTCTCGGACATCTCCAAGAGGAGAAAGTAATCGCCGTTGTCGAGCGCTTGCTTTGCGTCCTTGAACATAGATAATCTAACCTCTCGCTCCTCCGCTGTCAAGCCTACGGCGCGGTCGGGATGCAAATTCAATGCAAGCTTCTTGAACAAATCTTTGAACGCTCGTCTCATCTCATCGTGGTCCTTCTCTTCAACAAACAACTCCTCAACAGGCGGGGCGTTCTCTGTAAAATGGTTCTCGGAAATGACCATCTTTCCCTCATGCACCTTTTGTTGTTCTTCTTGTATCGCTTGGAATTGTTCCTTTGCTTTAGCTTCCCTGACACTCTTCTCTTGATTTAGTTTGTTCAAGTTTATGCCATTTTGCTCGCAGTATTCCTCCATAAACATGTGAAACTCAACACCATGGGTGCGACAGATCTCTTTGATAAGTTCTAGCTCGCTGTGCTTAAACTTGATTTCATTTAAGGCACGCTTCCATTTAAGTAAGTCTCTAGCTCTCATAAAAGAACCTCCCACCTTAAATAGATGGGAGGCAGATGGTTACCCTAGCAGTCTAAAGTTTCTGTAGACTGACCGAGTGGAAAATCCCCATTTCGGGCAGTATTGTAGTCGTGACATGTAAGGGCGATTGATGTGAATCTTATCTTTCCTTGGATCTACGCCCCAACACTTAATCTTTTCTGTCTCATTATTGGAATCAATCACTTCCACAATCCAAAAGTCCTTACCCTTCTTTGTCTTCTTTGGAATCACCTTCCGAGGAATAAACCAGCAGATCTGTAGTGCCTCATCAAACTCGGAGATGGGGGGGATAAACTTTTCTTTTAGTTTCTCAATAGTTTCGACGCTGATAACCAAGTTCATTGGGAACACCCCAGTCAGATCAGTTTTGAACTGGATAATCTCTGCTTCGGAGAAGTCTCCTTCGCCTCTGTAGAGTTCAATGTTCTCGTGGAACTTTTTCTTTGTCTTTGGTCTCTCAACCACTGTCGCACACCAGAAGTGCTTACGACCAGTGAACCTATCATCAATGAGTGAATCCATAGCCCCAGCACGGCATAGAGCATCAAGAGCCTTTTTGTTGAGTTTGGCATACTTAATCTCTTCTCGGAACAAAAGATCCTCAATGTCAACAAATGGTCTGTTGTCTAGAATCTGAGCCATAGCAGAATCACCAAAGCCCTTGATGCTTGTAAGCGGCTGGATAAGGGTTCGACCATCTTTGCCAATCTCCCACGTCTTACCAGAAGTATTTACATCAACTGGTGCGATGGTGTAGCCCAGAGACTTGGCAATGTTGATTGCATTCTCTTTCTTGCTCTCGGGCTCTTTGTCAAGGAAAGCGGCGAGCCACTCTGCTTCGTAGTAAGTTAGAAGCCAAGCACACTGATACGAGATAATAGAATAGGACACAGCGTGAGACTTGTTGAAGCCATAGCCAGAGAAGTATTCAAACTTTTCCCATAGACTTTGTGCCTCGCCTTGAGCGATACCCTTTTCTACACAGCCATCAATAAACTTTTTGTGGATTCTATCTTTTACCTCAAAGCCTTTGCCTGTTCCCTTCTTGGTCAGAAGCTTGCGAAGCAAGTTACCCTCGTCAAGAGTCAAATCCTTGCCGAGAACGTGAGCAATCTTAGCAATCTGCTCCTGAAAGATAAGGAAGCCAAAGGTTTCTTCGGTAATCTCTTGAACTTCGGGAGTCAGATACTTGATATACTGTGGACTTTCCTTGGCATCAATGTAATCCTCGTTAACATTTGCTGAGAGAGGACCCGGACGATAGATAGAAGTGATAGCAGAAACATCAATGATGTTGTTTGGCTTTACACGCTTGGCAAAACTCTGGGCGCCATCTTCAGTGAACTGGAAAGTACCAACAAACTTGCCTTTGTGGAAAACATTTTTGTAGACTCTCTCGTCGTCAAGATTGATTACATCAGGGTGGAGGTTCTTATCATAGAAATCCTTGATTTGTTTGAAAGTTGGCTCCGCAACGCTGTGGTGGCGCTTGAGGATCAATTCAATTGCAGTCTCCATCATGGCAAGAGTAGAGAGCCCAAGCAAATCAAACTTGATGAAGCCCATTGGCTCCAAGTGACGGACGTTCTGACCCTCGGACCAAGGCGTCTGTCGAACACCCTTGGAGTTGATAAGGGGCATACTCTTATCCAAGTCTTCGGCAATCACAACACCACCAGCGTGACGGGAGGCAGAACGCACCTGACCGACAAGAGCCTTAACATGTGTCTTGACATTTGGATACTTACTCAAGAAAGCCTTGAGTGAGCCAGAAAATTCTAGAACCTCCTGCCAAGTAGGATTGTAGAGACCAGCCTTGATGCCATGCTTCTGCTTGGCAAGTGGAGTTGCTTCCTTGATCATTGCGTTAGTGACGATGTTTACCTCACCAAACGGAATGCCATATAGTTTTGAGATATCCTTGATAAGAGACTTCAACTGAAGAGTATTCCAGTTTGAGATTGGAGCAACACAATCCTCACCCCACAACTCAATCAGCTTATCTTTCAACTCCATAGGGCGGCTGATGTCGTAGTCGATGTCTGGGTAGTCCTTGGCATCGGAGCGCAAGAAGCGAGAGAAGAGGAGGTCATATTTGATGGGATCAACCTGTGTGATTCCGAGAGCATACGCAACAAGCGAGCCAGCAGCAGAGCCACGACCGGGACCAGCCAACATCATTGTATCTGTAACATCAACAATCGCCTTCATGGTCAAGAAGTATTTTGAGAAGCCACGGTCATCAATGACTTTTAACTCACTTTTGAGACGCTGCAAATATTCTTTATTATCTGCAAGCTCCATCTTGCGGAGACCTTCAAGCGAAAAGTTGATTAGTGCTTCAGTTGCGGTGTGTCCAGCAGGCACAACAAAGGAAGGAAGACGAACGGTGTTGTCAGGCAGAAAGTTCTCAATGCGATCAAACGCAATGCGGTGTGTCTCTTCAATACTACGCAACACAAGGTCGTCATCATACTCTGCACCGCAGGAGGCTGAATACTTTTTGTACGACTCCCACATTTCATCGCCGTTCTTTGGATACAACTCATACCCAATCTCTTCAACAGAGACAGGCAGTTCGCTTTCGGTATCAGCCCATTGGGGACGACCCTTTCCAAGCCAGCCAAGCCGCTTGTATAGTTCGCGGTCCTTCCAGGCATCACGGTTTGGATAGTGTGAGTCTGCGGTCGAGATTACTTTGACACCAAACTCATCACAAACTTGAATGACAAACTTGTTGAGTTCATGCTGTTCGGGAACATTGTTCCACTGAATCTCTCCGTGCCAACGATCACCGAACACATCAAGCATGTTGCGGGTTGTTTCGCGCATTGCCTCAAGCACAGCCTCTGGTCCTTCTTCTCGGTTCTCCCAGTAGTTACCGGCATAGACGCCGCCAAGACAAGCAGACGAAGCGATGATGCCTTCACCATACTCCTTGAGCATCTTGTAATCCATACGAGGATAACGATAGAAGTTCTCGTCTTTGTAAGACTCGGACACCAGCTTGAACAGATTGTTCAGACCTGTCTGGTTCTGGGCAAGAAGAACAAGGTGTCGGCGGCGGCGTAGAACATTGCTGCTCTTACCCTTACTAGCGCCTTCGTCTTCAACAGATGCAGCAGACGCACCAGCCTTCTTGGCTTGACGTGCCTTCTTCTTGTCGAGCATAGCCTGCTCGTATTCTTCTTTCCACTCTTCGATAGAGGGGATGAAGTATGCTTCGCAACCAAAGATAGGCTTGAAGTCCTTGCCCTCTGCCTTCATCTTCTTTGCGTGTAGCACCTGATAAGACAGACCATTCATGTTACCGTGGTCAGTCAGTGCAAGTGCATCAGACCCGTTGGAGTATGCAAACTCCATGTGGTCCTGTGGGAAGCCCAGTCCATCAAAGATAGACCCGGCTACGCTGTGGGCGTGCAGCCCGACAAACTTGATTTTGCTTTTAGTTCTCTCGCTCATTCTTCATCCTCCATGCATAATCTATTCAGTTGGTGCGGCTTTGTCAAGCGCCAGTTGGGTGCTTTCACGATATTATCTGACGCGAGGTAGGCTCGGTAGCCATCCCACTCGCGGAGATCATAGAACCAGTCGAGTTCCTCGCGGAAGCAGTCTTCCTCACTCACCTTGTCAAAGATTGTTGACAGGTCGAAGTGGCGTGCTGACCAGCGATCTTCTGCTGGTAGTTTCTTCAAGTCCAGCCACGTCTCATCTTCGCCCAGTGGTCCGTACTCCTTGGTCGTCAGTCTGTTGACCTCTCTGCGACACTGAATAAAGTCTTCACCTCGCATAGTAAAAGGTATTGGCAAGTTGTCTTTGACAGTTTTGCCTTCGTGAGTAAAAAAGAAATTTTTGGTTGTGTTGAACAATTGTTTTCTATGCTCTCGTAGTGTCCAGAAGTCGTAAGCGTTGTGTGGAAATGACACAAAGTATTTCTTTGGGATGACCCACTTGGAGATCCTGAAAGAAACCCACCATGCAGAATGCATACCGAAGAGGGCAGACCACCCATAACTATCACGTCTGTCTCTGTCCTTTGGTAGAATCGGGACATAGTAAATAGGTATGTGTGTCCTGCGCTGGACAATGTGGTTGTTTATGTAGTTGTCCCAAAAGTAAACAGGATCATACACCCACTCGCCAATGTGTTTCTTTACCAACGGAGCAAGATCATCGTTGGCTACAATCCAAATAGTAGAGCACCCTGCCATCGCACATTCAAACACAGACTTCTGGATAAGCGTGAAGTCATTTTGAATTGGAAGCATAAAAGAATCGTATGGCAACTTGAAAGTATCGTCAAAGTTTGCCAGTGGTATGATGCCTGCTAAATGTTTTGCCATAAATGCTCTAAAATCTTTTTGTTGTTCTCGGCTACTCGCCCCAGATCTTTAACCAGATCTTCTTCCGTAATCTTCGGAACTTTGATCGTATCTGTCTCAATCCATAGCGGAGGAGATACAAGGTATTTTCTACGATCAAGCGCTTGTGTCTTGAAACTCCGGTATCGGATTGATCCGTCTGCTTGGTATCCATTTCTTGGTCCTCTCAGTCCTAAATCCTTCATTTTCTGGACGGTTGTGAGCCGCACCACGGTCTCTGAAAAATCAAAGTCATCTATCTGGTCGTCTGATAAAATTGAAACAACACAGGCGTCTTTAAAGGGGCTTTTACCATCCACTCTGGGAGTAGGATAGAACCAAATCTTGTTGCAAAATGGGTCACTACTCTCTATCAGATCAAGATGGTGCTTTCCTCCGCGCATAAACGCCAGTGTGTCGTAGACTTGATAGTTTTTTTGTGTGTTCTCGGAGCGTAGAAGGTTGTAGGTGGCGTGCTCGTCAAAGTAATGACACACGCCGAACTCTATTGTCCTTAGTTTAGCATACTCTGAGTAACCTGTCAACTCATTTGTGTCAAGGCGAAGTGAATTGCACACGCTGGAGAAGGGAGTCAGCCCCTTCAGTCCGAGAACAAAGAACACATGCTCCCACAATGCTGTCTTAGATTGTCCTGTTTGCGTTTCACCATCAGGTGTTGTCCACACTTGAGGTTCATTGTGAAGTCTCCAACTGGACAAGTCAACAGATGAATCGAAGTGGTCAAACTCTATTGGCTTCTCTGGTTTTGTGAAGAACACAGGGAAGTCATTGAGAGAAGCGAACAGGAGGGCACGAAGTGAGGAGCCAACTACGATTTGGTCGTAGTATGGGTTCAAATGTTCTCCTTCATCTCCTTAATTACCTGCTTTGCGAGGCGTGAGATAAGAAACTTAGTGTTGTTTTGCATCTTGGCTTTGGTTTCGAGACCTTCGGCAAACTTGATGGGACGCTTGGACTTGCCAACGCGAGTCATAAACTCGCCCTCCTTGCCTCCAAGAAACTCGCCTGTCTCCTCTTCGTTACCATAGCCAGGGAACTCTGCTCTGTTTGTTCCAACAAGGAATGATTGTTCACCGCCGCGAGGCACAAATAGGAATGAATCCTGACAGAAGTGTTCTGATAGCCCAGCCATAACGTCCTTAAATTTCGGGTCGTCTTTGAGATTGACAACGAAGAAAGAATCTTCTTTTACTTCTTTTGCTGCCTCTGTGCCAAAGTCCTCAACATAGGTGCCATCAACATCTGTTACGCCATAGCCCTTGTTTAAGAGCACAGACTTCAACTGCCTGTTGCGTTCATAGTTTTCCATAGTGTTGCTGTGATCTGGCATACACTTGGTTCTGTCCTCTGTGTTATCACGGAACGCTGTGATGAACGCTGTGTCGTGATTAAGCATGTGTTCGTAGGTGCGGCTGATAGAACTCTCTGTTAAGAATTCTTTCCATTCTTTTACAATCTTTTTCATTTGGTTCTCCGAGTATAAATAGTCACTCCTTTGGTCCAAGTCTGGATATAAACCAAAAGAAAGTGACCATACAAAAGGTCCATATTGCTGCAATAAAATATGCAAACTGGTGGTATTCAATCATCCTTCGTTCTCCAAAATAAGTCTATGCCGAAAGTGCCAACTGATGCCGTCGTTCCACTGAACTTCTACACATCGTGTAAGAACATTTGGTTCAGGTTCTTCTTCAATGCTCTTGATTACTCCTGCGGCTCCACTTTCAGACAAGATTTGATCTCCGGTAGAGCCGTGGAAATGAACAAGACGAACTTTATCACCGACTTTCATTCTTCGCCTCTAATCCTACGATAAGCACCCACAGTCACAGGGAACAGATCCGTAGCAATTTCCAAGCAAGCCTCGGCAACCTTTTGGATCTCCCATTGTGCCCCTTCGTGTGTGCGAAGGTCAATGAACTTTAAGAGGTTAGACAGATTGACTGTGCCGTAGTATTCGGTGTAGAGGTTCTGTGGTAGAACTCCACGGGCTTGTTCTCGGCAAACGCCTGCGGCAATTAAATTATCGAAAAGCGCGAGAGAGTCTTCGTGATGTTGTAAAATACGATCTGAAGCAGCATGCGGGGTTTCGTGTATCATCTCTGGATGCTTGCGCATAAGTTCCGGATTAATCAACTCTTCGGCGTTGCTTGCCTGTCGGTTGCTCTTGTGTTGTGTTCTGAACTTTTGGGGTTCGTAGAACTTGATGTTTACGTCAGTGTAGCGACGAGAAATCTCATTATAAGACCATGTTCTATGACGATGGTGCTGAGACCGAACGTACAAAGGAACACTAAACCTGAAAGTAATGAGATTGTGCTCAAGAGTAGAGGTGTGTTTATGTTTGATGAGGTAGTTGATAAGTTTTTTATCTCTTCCATCTAGTTCCTCCTTTTCTACGCCGAATGATACTCGGGCAGAATTGACGACAGTGAGGTCGTCTCCCATATGATTTACATAATCGACGCGACCAATGCCGTCGCCGTAAATGTCAATTGATTTGCTATACATTTGCTCTCCGTTACAATAGTAATGTAACAGGTCGCAGGTCAGTCGTCAAGTTCAGATAGCAAAGTTTTTATGTCTAGCCCTGCGCAGTCAATCTTCTTCTTATTGACGTGGTAGTGGCTGACAAATCCACGTTCCTTTCCATAAGTCCACTTCTGTTCGTAAACTGTGGAAGTCTTGCCAAACTGGTTTAGTGGGGTCTCATAAGGAACATCGCAGGCGTTATGGACTGCTGACCAGAGGGCTTTGAGAGCATCTATCTGAACTGGGTAGAAACCCAAGAAAGGATCAAGTTCGCTAAAATGAACTCTTGCGCCCTCAACCAGAGGTCTTTCCCCAAATCCCTTGCGAACATAGGTGCTTTGATACTTTGGGTAGTAAGCGTTTGTGATCTCAACACCAACAGACTTGCGATTTACGTTGCCTGCGTGAAATGCTGCGTGTTGTAGGTCAAGGGTCTGGTAGATTGTGCCGTCATTGTCAATAAGAAAATGGACACTTATGCCACGCTTGTCAAGAACCTTTTGGCATTGTGTCGAGGACAAACAGACATCCCAATGGTTGACGAATAGTTTTACGTCGCGCTTTGGTCTGCCTGTGTAGTCATAGTAAGTGCCAGAGCGGGCAGCAAGACCGCCACGCTCTGACCATAGAACAAACTTATCCCATTTGATTGGGGTGAAGTTGCCATTGTAAACAATGTAATTTGAATAGTGTGGGTCTTGTGGTTCGTAATCATCTATGTTTTCTTGCCTCTCGGTCCAAAGGCGACGGAACGTAGTAGGTCCACAGAGTCCATCAGCCTTCAAACCATAAGACTTTTGAAAGCGCTTGATTGCTCTCACAAGTTTATCGTCATAATACTTTTCACCAAACCAAGTCGGATCCCAGCCAAGGCTTTGCGCCGATGATTTGTTGTAAAAGTCTTTATCCATCTATTCAATTACTCCTATTACATAATTCTCTAATATCAGATAGTAATTAGAATGACCAACCGTTATTTCTTGTAGCATCTTTTTGTCGATAACTATTTGGTCATCAGTATTACAACGTATAGAGACATCGTCTGAAATTGCTAGAACACCTACTACTACATAGTCCTCTGTAGGGGGTTTGTAGTCATCGGGTAGTAAAATTCCTGTGTCTGCGGTCTCCTGTGGTGGGGAATAATCTACGAGAATATGTCGATTAACTGGTCTTAGCACGGCTTACCTCCTGGGCTATAACCTTTTGGTGTTTCTTATATTCATCAAAGTGCATAAATATATGCGTCCTGCTATTACAATTTTTACAATACATTTGTACTGCTATATTACTTGCTGCGCTTGCTTGACCTTCGGATGCTGGCAGCCAATGACAATATTTGCAGCTACCTTGCTTGTTAGCAAGACGCAACTCCTTTTCATTAAATAAGTGGTTGAAATTCATAATTAACTCCTATAAAATACAACTTTCACCGTCGCAAAAACTAGTGCCTTCGCCTTCCTGTTCAGTGTTTAGACGCTGAACTGGCGTAATGTTTTTGCTCAACTCTTCGTATTGTTCTCGGGTGATTGGCTCATAAGGTGCCTGAACATAGCCGGTCTCCTCATAGCGTAAGAACGATACAGCCTTTAGTCTGGTTTCGTACATCTCAAGAGCAGTTTTAATGTCTGCTGCCTCTTCTGGTTTGAAAGTTACCGTGATAGAAACAGAGTTATCTGCCCAGTAATGCTGATACTGTGCCGCAATCTCAAGTTGTTCCCACATTGTAATCTCTCTCTTGCCCTTGACGAAATGCTCTTCGTGAACCGGGAATTCTACACACATAGTGTTTGGCGAGTAATGGTCGGGTTCGATCTTGTATCCTGCTGTCGCAAGAGCGGGAAGCATATCACTATCAGCCGCAAAACGAATGCGACGAATGTAGTATTCATCCTCGGGGTAGTGGATACCAGGGGTAGAACCGTTGAGAAGTGAAACTGTACCGGAAGGCTTAATACTTGTCATTCTTACTGACTTTGGGATACAAAGCCAATCAGAGTATTCTGCATCCAATTCTTTTACGTGCTCATATGCATTGTCACACCACTCCATAACTTGGCGGCGACCAAACTTGTTGAAAGCCTGAACAACTCCAGACTGCGACAAGCCGATACGACGGTTCTTTAACATTTTAGCATTGGTCTCGGGCCAATGTGTATTGGCAAGTGTGACAGTCTTACCATAAAGATATGCAATCTTGAGTGTCGCAAGGTAATCTTCGTAAGTTTCGTGCTTCGCTGGGAAAGTCTCAACAAGACAACAAAGCTCTGCATCTTCCAACTGCTGCTCTACACAAGGGTTGAAGCCCATGACGTTCTTGTCATCATCTTTCGGAGGGTCTGCAAAACGACCACGAGTTCTTGCGTTGTCAAGCCAGATATATCCTGGCTCTCCGTTCTTTTGTGACTGCTCTGCGTGCCAAGTATAATCCTGACCAACAAGAGCGTGGAAGGAGTTGTTAGAGCCCCAGCGGTGGTGGGCGAGTTTCTCTGAATCGTTCTTCATCTGTAGATATTCGCGGTCCTCATGGTGACCAAGAGCCAATGCAGCAGAACGACGAACATTGCCAGCGACAACACAGCGACCGATTAGGTTCTCAGTGTCTACGATGTCAACGGAGGAGATTGGCTCCCCAATTCTGGAAGTGTAAAGTTCTGACAAATCCTTGTGTAATTCTTCAAGGGGATCGGAGCCGCTTGATGTACCACCGAAGCCATGGATAGGGGCGCCATAGGGTCGTATTGCAGAGTAATCAAATTGAGGTACTTTTGCTCCGAACAAATAGCCATTCAAAAGAATCCTCACAGAATCAACCCAGCCTTCGCGGGAGTCTGGAATAGTGTGAGCTTCATTTACAAATTCTGGCTCTTGGATAGTGAGCGTGCCAGCGCCAAGAGTATCAAAGCCAACACCAATGCCAAGCATGAGAGCATCCATCATCCAAGCGAAAAGATAACCACCCTTGGTGTTAAGTTCTCGTGTTGAGCGGAACGCACAATTAAATAGACCTGCGGCAGTGCGAGTATTTACAAACTTCGTGCCCATCATCCACAAGCCACGACCGGGGGGCGTCCATTTAAGAGTAAAGAGGCGTTCATATGCATCCTTGGCTGTGCGCTGTGCCTTCTGGTCATTCCATTCAAGACCGAGCCGATAGACGTGCTGTTTCTGCATCTCAAACATACCCTCGATAACACGGCGGCACGTCTGATACCACTCTTCAGTTCCTGTTGCGCCCTCATCAAACTCATTGAGTCTACGGGCATACGTCCGTTTAAACGTAACATAACCGAGAGGTCCCCAGGGGACTTCACGATCCTTATATTGGTCAATAAATGTGTCTGATAACTTGAATCTACGAATGTGTGTTCTCATTTGGCTTTACTCCTTAGCTTTCTGAACTTGTCATACTTGTTTTTTAATATTTCTTTTTGTTCCTTGGCAGTTACAACAACGGGGTTGGTTGCAACTTGTGCCGCTGCACCAGCAGGAACAACTGGCTTGGGCAACATTTTAATGCACACATTAGATGTGTCCATAAACAAATCGTACACAATGCCATCAGGTCCGTTACGATTTTTGGCAATAAACATTTTTGCTCTATTATTTTGCTTGTCTTCGATAGTACGCGAAAGCGTGCAAATAAAGTCAGCAACGAAGCACTTGTTGAACGCTTCGCTAATCTGTTCCATTGTTACAACTTCCGCATTGAGACCAGAACGGTTGGTTTGAGAGGCAGTCCAGATAGGACAGTTGAACTCATTAGAAAGTCCTCGTAGTTCCTCGTAGATTGACTCCAGTTCCGTTCTTTTTTCTTTCCGTACCACGACAGGTCTTAACAAATCTGCGTAATCTACGATAATCATACCGGGCTCTATACCCCTCTTTACTAGACGGGATAGGTGTGCCTTGATGGTATTTGTAGACGCAGACTTGGTTGGATATTCTTTTACAATTAGAGTTCCATCAAGACCCTTGATCTCTTCAAAGATCTCATCCTTGAAGTTAGCGAGGTCAGAGAGAGGATACTTTGTGATACAAGAATCATAGCGGCAAGCAACAACTGTATCCTGTAGTTCTAGGGTATAATGAACAACAGTCTTTCCTTCCTTGATCGCTTGAGAGCCAAGATGAACAAGTGCCATAGACTTACCTGCCCCAGTTGGAGCAATCACAACACCAAGCTCATTTCTACCAAGTCCACCACTAGTGATTGTATCAATTTCGTTCCACCCTGTTGTCACTGGCAGTCTGAACTTTGGTTTGTATCGCTCTTCAAAGTCTGCAATGAAGTCGTGACCAAAGTTGTTCTCTGAGCCTAACTTGAGAGCATCGTTGATTACCTTTGAGATCTCGTCAAACGAACAAGTCTGAAGCAGATTTACAGATTTCATCATTGCTTCTTTCAACTTTTGCTTTCGGCAGAAGTCAAGAGAGGTTTCCTTAATGTAATCTATGTCGTCTGCTATCTCATTTGTATGGACTCTCGCAAAGTAATCACGAACTTGTTGTTGTGTTACTTCGCTCTCGCGGTCAAGTTCTGTCCGCAAGATCGAAATCATAGCATTCGTGGATGGATGCTTCCCATACTTTGTTCTGTATTCCACAATCTTTGCAACAAACGCACGAAGATACTCAAGCTCTAGAAACTCAACGTCTAGAACTTCTGTGATTTGGTCTGCGAAGGGTCTGTCCTCAAATATGAGTTGAACAAGCCCCTCTTGGAAGGATTTACCATACCTTCCAAAGTCTGCTTTGTGTGCAAGCATATCTCTCCTAGGTCTCGCACTACTAAATATAACACACCTAGCTCAAAAGTCAAGGAGAGTTAGAAGTTTTTTTTACTCTTGACGCTGCCTAACTTTTTTCTACCAGTTCTTACAAGACCAGTAGCGAGCTTTCAATTTGGAGCCTGGATTATCGCAGTTGTGACGAGCACGGAAATTCTTTCTACGCCCCTTCTGCTTGCGCTTGATCTTCAACCCAGCGTCTCCATAACGGATAATCTTTTCTGTCCCGCCATCACAAGCCTTGACAACAAACTTTTTCTTGCCGTGACCTGCTTCACCCTTTCGGATGCGGCGAGGGGAATTACACTTCATCTTGTCCTTGGCGGACTTCTTCTTTTTTTCTTCGTCAAGAACAGCTTGGTATTCTTCTCTGATGACCTGTCTGACATATGATTCTGTTAATTTATCACCATCTCGGAATCTTCCATAGGGATGCGGAGCATCATCTAGTATAGAATCAACGCGTGTCATAAGACGAATAAAATCGGCGGGAGCAGGGGCAATTCCCAACTTACGCATTTTTTTGTGTCCGACCAAATCCCTTCTAAGATCCGTAGCTACGGTTTCCTCTGCTATTTCAGCAGCAAAATCTTCAATTTGTTCTGGTGATAAACTTTCATCTCCAAAAGATGTAGGACCTTTGCGGCGGAATTCTTTAATTATGAGTTTTTTCAGTTCTGTTTTAGTAAGTTTCATCCTTTCTTTCCTTTCTTAGATTTCTTGCCCCACTTGCCTCTCTTGCCACATGCTCCGGGGGTGGGTCGGCATGAGGGATATTTTGATCTCTTTTCTCCGCTGCTACGCCCACAAGGTGAGCACTTTTTCTTTCCCGTCTTTTTGTCTTTGCGGCAAGTGTTGCAATCAACCCAGCCGCCCTTCTTGCCTGGAGCGCCCTTGCGACCAAACCAGTCTTTAAGGCTACTCTCGGAAGAAGGTTTAGCCGTTAACTTTTTTTTTTCTTTCATAACTGCTGCGTATTCTTCACGAATAATCTGCAACATGTGATCGTCAAACTCTATGCTCTCTTTCTTCTTTGACTTGTTACCCCAGTTGGCGGCACCAACCTTACGGCACTTAACAAGTGCGCCACTGGCGTAGGCAGATGGCCACACATCGTAGCGAGCCTTTACCTTGTGATAGCAGGCGTCTTTCTTGCCGCCGCTCTTTTTCTTTTTTTCGTCTAGTTCGACTTCTTCTTCGTTGAGAGAGTCTTCATCAAATTCGTAGAGTTCTTCCATTTGCTACACCTCGGTAGTAAATAGTGTCACTTATCATTACATTCCCTTGAAATCTTGTTTAAGAATGTTTTTAGTTCTTCCCAATTCAACTCACCAAAGCCGTCTTCGATCATTAGCTTTAGAAGTTCAGTCTTGTGAAAGTCGCATTCAAAGTTCTCCAAGGCATGGTCAATAATCTGTTTGCCTTGGACAGAAATAAGCGGAGAATACAACTGCATCATGTCATAGTTGTGTTCAATCAACTTTCTAGATTCTGCGATTGTTTTAAAAACTTTGAGTTTTGATTCTTTGGTCTCGCAGTATTCAATCAGTTCGTCAATTGTTACACTTCGCTCTTCCTTCATAAATGGAAGCTTGGTGGCGATGGTCTTCATGCCCACGCGATTAACACCCGGAAGGTTGTCACTAGCATCCCCGTCCATTGCACGAGCAAGAGCCATATTTGTAGGGTGGATGCCAAGACTTTCAATCACAGTCTTCTTGGTTTCAATCTTATCAGTGGTTGGTCTATATACAACCGTCTCGTCGTCACAAAGTTGTAGGAAGTCTTTGTCATTTGAGACAATCACCTTCTGCCAACCATCGTAATGTCGAGAGTTACAAACATAAGAAATAATATCATCTGCTTCGACCCTCTCAAGGATAAGTTGAATGATTGGCATTTGGTTAAAGTATTCAATAACCTGCATCTGCTGCCAGACTTTGTTCTGGATCTCTTCGTTCTCTGTCAGGTTATGAACAGAACGATTTAGACGCAGGGGCTTGCGACCTTCTTTGTACCCAGAGTTTAGGGTCTTGCGCTTTTGCGAACCATTTGGTCCGTCCCAACAAATTACAATTTCATTTGGCTTTGTGATTCTTACAAGCTTTTGTAGAATCTTGATAGATCCCTTGATGCCGCCAATTGGTTGTCCGTGCTGGGACAGGCTGGGATCAACGATAAACGCCCTCAAAAACATATTGAGGGCGTCGATAACGAGTACAC
>CEUT01007359.1_pt1 | contig 24269 bp, 3 predicted proteins | sample 531401 | NCBI WGS metagenome assembly CEUT01 (sample SAMEA2622821, study PRJEB7988) | marine metagenome | biome: marine biome (ENVO:00000447); feature: surface water layer (ENVO:00002042); material: "saline water (ENVO:00002010), including plankton (ENVO:xxxxxxxx)" | depth 5 m | reverse complement strand
GCCTGCAAAGTATCAAAGTATCAATAGGATAAAAAAAAATAAATTAATAATAAAAGCAAATAACACAGACAACAACTCTGAGTTATATTTTTGGATTAAAGTTAGAGTGACAGAAAGTGATCCAATTGGCGATGATATAATTTATGTTAAAAACATACCTTGGCCTTTTGACATAGAGGCTAAGTTGTATAAAAGAGGAAGACTCACTAATAATGTAAAATTTAACAAAGTGACTTATAGTAGCACTGATAAGAAATTAACGATAAAATTTGAAACCTCAGGTGAAAAAAGTAAAAATAGAGAAAAGCATGCTCATTTTTTGAAAAAATTTAGAAACTTGAAAATGACAGAGGACAGTGGCAATAAAAAAGGGATACAAAGATACAGAATCATACTTCAAAACGCTGCCTCTAGTGATATTAGAAACTACATAGAAGAAAATTATACCAACTTTGACTCTTTTCAAATTATAGGAGGTTTTGTAGAAAAAGGAACGTGGAAGCCTAATTCAGCATTAAAAAATGATGAAGACAAAAGTAAAGGTGATTTAATCTCTACTTTTGTAAGCGAACTAGAATATGAATCTATAAACGTCCCACCAGAAGCAAAACCAAAATCAAAAGTTGAAAGAAAAGAGTTTTTAAGCAATCTTGGTGTTAAGAAAAAAACCCCCACTATACACGCACCTGGGCCTGTTTTTGGACATAAGCCAAAAATTAAAGCATTATCTAATAGTGATGGTTGCACACCAACTGAACTATCAGATCCAGATGGAAAAGCATCTGAGTTTTTTGAGTTATATGAAGAGGTGTGCGCTCCATTACCGGATGATGATGATATTTTGGAAAATTATCCAGATGATATATTTGTTAAGGCGTGTCCAACTTGTGTGCCTAATTTAAGCGCAACTCCTCTTGAGTGGTGGATAGAAGAGAATTTACCTAGAGATCGTGGAGAACCTTTTGAAGGTTTTAGGTATGGTCAAGTCTGGTTAAATGAAAAATTATGTGAATATAAAGTGGTGCTAAGAGATTTAGAAACTTACAGCTTAGGTGGTTTTAACGAATATACTAATTTTAACAACAGGCAAGTTGTAATAGATAGAATGTCTCATGCAAGAAGAGCAGGTATTCAATTAATACTTGAAGAAACTGGTAAAGCTGTCACAGATAATATAATATGCGCTAATTTACCAAATATATCGACAGCAGATCGAGATGATTGTATTAGCATACCTTCTGATATTGAAATTGAAACATACAAGATCAACCTACAATTTCCACCTCAAATTCAAGTTATAAAACAAAATATAGATACAGATCAAAATGATGGCACTTACATGACACTATACGGTGTCTCATCATCTGTTGAGTTTCAACAGTATCTTTTAAATCCCAAAGCATTAGAGATTTACTCTAAGTCTGAAATATATGCTTACAAAACAGCAACAGCTCAATATGCAAAACAACTAAACCCTTGTTATGTGATATCTGTCCCAGCAAATTTGATAAATATGCAGAGTGATGATTTAGTATCTGAGGCAAATGAAAAATTTGAAGAACAATCAGAAGATCCAGATAATAAAGAGGTTGAAGGTTTAAACTCAGTTGTAATTAGAGGAACAGAACTTAATAATATTTTTAAAATAGATCTACCGAATATATTTGAGATATTTGGAGAATATCAAGCCAACTTTCTTTACTTTCAAAATGGAACTTTGAGAATCGAGACGCTTGGTGGTGGTAGCAAAAAATTCTATCTTTTTCAATATCCACAAAAATTTAAACAATTTTATGCTGATATTAAAAATCTTTTAGAAAATAATGGATTTAGATTGCGTAACAAAGATGATGGATTCAAACACGCGTATGAAATAAAAATTAGAGTCGATGATGAGTTTAAGATAAAAAAGGTAAAAGCAAAGTATATAGGTTGTCCTTGGAAAACATGTAGAAGAGGACTTAAAGCATTTAAAAACAAATACGCAAATGAAACAACTTTAATATCATATGTCATAAAAAGTGAAACCATGCAGAAAAATATAGGTAATGAATTACCTCCTTGGCTTGATTATATCATCGAGTATACATATCCAAGACTTTTGGTTTCATATGGCAACACAGACAGAGAGGTAAACTTTGAAAGCTGCCTTAACAGCGATAACAAGGACCCTAATGATCCTGGTAGTATGGTAAATCTAGATGTAGATGAATTCTTAGAAGATTTTTTATTATCTTTAGTTAGTAGTTTTTCTGGTGCTTTACAGTACTCACTAAACAGTTTAAACTGTAGGACATTAGCTGAGTACAGTCCTTTAGGTTATGAAAAACTATTTGAACCTTTAACTCAAATGGGTCAACACCCTGACGTAGTACAGACCATAGCAGACTATGGAGCATTTAATCAGGGCTTGGATGATGTAATTGGAATTAAATCTAAAACTAAAAAAACATATAAAAAGCTTATGAAAGGAGCTGGTTCTTTTGAATTTAATTTTTTTCAAAGATTAACAGGAGTAACTACAAAAGAATATGTCAAAGAGTTTAGGTCTAATGCTGGAGAGGCAATAGGTGAATTGTTTACTAAAATGCGACCTTGTGATTGGGAAAAAATACTACTAGATCTTTTACGGTGTTTAATGAAAGGCTTAAACGCAAATACAGCTTTAAAAAAAATAGCAAAAGCCTTGATGGGTGACTTAGACCCTGTTAGCTTTGCTAGAGTGTTTAAAGGATTACCACCAGAGGTTCAATTAGAAGTTCAAGAAGATATTGTAAATGCTTTAAAAAGAATACCATGGTTTGCTGAACAATACGAAGAGTTTAACATTGAAGATTTTGTTGCTTTATCTAACAATAAAACTAAAGAAAATGCAAATTCTTACGAAGAAGAAAGAGATAAACTGGAAAACCCACCGGAAACACAGCAAGCAGATCCAAGTAACGCAGATAAGATACAAAACGAAAGAGACAATAAAGAGAAAAAACAAGCAGAAATAGAATCTTTAATGATAGATTATGAAGAACAGTTAGAAATTAATGAAATGTTTTTTGTAATTGAAAGTGAACTTGTAGAGTTGCGAGATAAAGATGCCGATTTATTAACACAAATTTTAGATTATAGGGTACTTGTTTCCGAAACTGGAGGAGAATTAGAAAGTTATGAACAAAGCTATATTGATGAACTTGAAAGACAACACGAAGAAGTTAAAGCTGCAAGAATTTTAAAACAAGAGCAATATGATTTGTGGAAAAATGTTGTTTATGTAGACGAAGAAAATACAGAGTTGGTGTCTGATCTTATGCTTTATTCGATAGAATCAATAAAACAATCAATAAATAGTTCTAACCTAGCCTTACTAGAAGAACTAACAAAAGACTACAGCCCAAATGCATATGAAAAAGCCACTAGAGAAATAATAACCATCATAGGGGAAGCATACATAGACTTAATTGTAGAAAAGCTGAATATAGTTCAACTACAAAATTTAGTAGATTCTTTACCTGGTTCAGATCTCTTTGTTAGTGTTTTCAAAGCTGCTTTGTGTCCCCATAAAGAAATATTTGATGTTTGGAGTAAAGCTGCCTGGGCTGGTATGGAAATCAACCCTTGTAAAAGCACAAGTTGGAAAATTCCACCTATACCTGAAATACCAAAATTAAACTTATTATATATATTAAACTTTTTAAAAGAACAATTTCTTTTAGCCTTAGTAAGAGCAATTGTTGCCGTGCTTATTTCGTATTTTATGAAATCTTTACAACTTCTTTTAGACAAATTATGCGATATTTTATCGGGGGCGATGGGTGCTTTGTTTAACAATTCAGGCGAAGGTACTTTGTTTGATGCTGTAGCAGAAGCATTTTGCGATGATTTGTTTGACACAGACGGCTCTGGAGGGGCACCTCAAGACGACTCAGGTGTTAATACAGTAATTGATGCTTTAAAACAAAATTCTAACTATTGTCCACCTAACAAAGAAGTTAATAAAGAAGTAGTGTACAAATGGGGTCTGGCGATATCTGAGCAAGTCCCATTAGAGTTTTGGCAAAAATTAATGACAGAAGGTGGCATAGCTGCTGAAGACCCTTTGATGCAATTAGTTTGGGAAATAACAAAGCAGTTTCCTGAAATGGAATGCTACTTTCAAGATATAAGTGATTTGTTAAGTTTCTTTAACATATTAAAAAGTTACTTACCAGAAGGCACAGCTATACAAATAGAAGACACCCTTAACACACTAGAGTACAATTCAACTGGTAACGAACTTTGCAAAATGTTTTGTTCTGATTTTAACACTGGGCTTGAAGACGACTTACCAGACTACCCTTTTGATGTTGATACCAGTGAAGTATCTCAAACATTTGAAGATTTGCTAGATGCATTTTACGGCGGCCCTGATTCCGCTTTGGAGGATTTATTAAGAGACATAGCAGATGATCCATTTTCCGCAGCTGCTTATTGTGACGATATAAGAAATGCCAATGATATAGGTGAAGACAATTTATCTGGTAAACAACCATTAGTACCACCAGAGCCACAAGAATTAACAGAACTGAGAGAAGAGATTGTGGATTCTGTTTTTTCTAATTTAGAAGTTGCTTATAATAACGATATGATAATTGATTTTGATTCGTTCTTTAATAACCTCTTAGCAGATAAAGATAATAAAAAACTCACTAAAGGTGAATTGTTTGATCCTTCACATGAGTTTAGAGAAAAAACAAACCTTTTGTTTCCTAATTCTGCCAACAATGCTAATGAGCACGAATTAATGTGGTATCGTGGAGGTTTTATTAAAAAGTTCTTTATGAGAGTAAATTCAGTACTTGGAGACCCATCTTCTGGTGAGCAATCCCAAGCTTCAGCAGATCTAGATGATGTAGAAGTTGAAGATGAAGAGGGTGATGAAGGAGGTATTTTAAAGAAAGCAATAGCAAAGGCAAAAGAACTTATACAAAAATTCCAAGACGCATTTGCAGAAAAATTTGGTTTTAATGGTCCAATAAAAACATTATTTATGATTTTTAAACTAGACTTTCCTATTGCTAGAAACCTGTTTCCAAGAACAGTAGGGATAAATTATTTAGAAAGCTTACAAGACAATAAGCCAAAATATGTATTAAAAAAACTACCATATGATAAAGAAGAGATTTGGTATGGATTTGATATTGAAGAAATTGATTTAAAATCCAACCCTTCAGCTAATGTAACTAATAGAGAATACCTACAAAAAGATGATGATATACACATATATTACGACTCACCTGAGGGTTATAGAGTTGAAACTGGTTTTTCTAGTAACTACATACCTGATCCTGAGAGTCCTAATTTTTATGCTTCTTGTTATGTCGAATATGACCAATCTGCTGAACCCCCTGGAAGTTCAAACTTAACAGATCAAGATGATGAGGGAAATGAAGTAGCTGTATTTCCTGGCTTATTTGGCGGTAATCCGAACTCAACTAAGATAAGAGAACCAGTTTTTTCTGCTGTGGTACCAATAGATACCTCATATTATCAAAAAACATACGAAACTTATGTTGAAGGGTATACTCAAAATTCTTTAAATTCTCATTTTAGACAATCTGGTTTTTTTACTAAAAAAGAACAATTACAATCGTATGCATTTAAAAAATACATAACCTACAAAATACATGAAGAAGCAGGAATACCAACAGATCATTTGAAATTTTCTACAATACATCCAAGTACTGACAGTCTTTACGCTACACTATATAACAGTAATAGTGACTTAAGATTTAATGATGATTATGGTTCATTATTATTTTACGACAGAGTAGCTCAAGACGCAATAAGTGTTTTTATGAAAACCGTTTTAGGGAGTGGAACATACAGAGTAGGTAATTCCATTCAACCTCCAAATGCTTTTAGGTTTGGCTATTCATCAGAACATAGATTAGATGGTGATGACTTAACGTATGTAGACCCTGATAAAGCAGGGCGCAATAAGAAAAGCCAATGGGATTATACTCACGATGAAGAAGAAAAAGTATTAGGAGTTTCTGCAACAAAAAACCAAAGAGTGGTGTTTCTAAACCCTGAAATATATGGTGGTAGTTATAAAAGACCAAAGATATATATAAAACCAGCACTTTATAGTGGAGTGTTGGGCGTTATGCAATATTTTGTACCTGAGCCTGATGGATGTGAACCAACTAATGAAATAAAATTGTTTACTTCTGATATAAAAAAAGAAATTCTCACTATGGAAAAAAAGCTAACACGCGATAAAAGAATGAACTTTGATCCAAATTGCGTAAAAGAAGCTGCTTTTGATTTGATCGCGGACAGCTCTAGTCATGCTTATATGCATGGGTCTGTTAAGTTAACAATAAGAACTTATATACTTGAATTGTTTTTAAGATCTTTGCCGATATTTTTACAAATTAATCTGTCTGAGAAAAACTTTGATGATGTTTTTAATTCGTTTATTTTTAAAAGAATGAAAGCTGGATTACTTGAAACACCTGAAAATTTTAGTTTTAGAAAATACAGTAAAATAAAATACTGGTACTTGTTCTTAGAACAAATGGTACAGTCTGTTGAAAGAGAGGTGCTATTAGGTTCAATATATAAAGATGATAATTTGGATGAACTCTTTAAAAGAATAAGAGAGATAAGAAAAAATTATTACGAACCAGATAGAAGTGATTGGAAAATATTGAAAAAAATAAAAAAAATAAAACTGGTAAAGGCTGGTCCAAAAGGAACAGACGATCAATATAAAGAATCAATAAACGGTAGACAATACAAATTAAGCAGCCTTAGGGACTATGATGTGAGGTTTGAGTTTAAAGATGGTGTTGAGTATAATAAATTTGACAACAAATATAAAACTTTGCTAAAGAAAATGGTAAAATCAGTTATACTTATTGGTCTTGGTGAAGATGGCGAGAGATATGTACAGTCAACAAATGAGTATATAAATTTTAGTGTTTGGACTATGGGTTTTAAAGAATTTAAAAATGTTTTTAGAATTTATTCAATATATCTAAACGAAGACACAGCAGAAAAAATATCTTATTATCTAATAGCTCAAGAACTAAAATCATATATAAACCGCTTTAAAGATGATTTAATTTCTGGTTCTATGGAAGCACCTCAAGTGTTTGATATTAAAAAGTATGTACTGAACCCAGAATCAGGCCTATCAATAGGACCAGACATATTAATAGGCACAAGAGATGCAGAGCTAACCTCAACATCTATTGAGGGATATGGAGATGTTAACGATTATACAACATTTGGAGAGAATGAGGTTTTAACAATTAACAACGCAAGTGGTTGTAGTTTTTCAACACAACAAAGAATAATAAAGTTTTTAAACAAACAAAGCGACGATTCACATGGCTATTTTATAGTTCAAAAATATGTTCTTATAACATCTGTAAAGACCCAACCACTAGGATCACCTGAAAGAATAATATACGACACTTTTAAATCATTAGAAGGTAAAAGAATATCAATAGCAAAGTTTCAAGAAAAAGTATTTAGTATAATATCATCAGGTATAACTTTTGGAAATACAGCTTCTATATCTGATTATTTCGGTGACGCTTCTCTAGATGATTCTGGAAGTGGTTACTCTGGATCTATAGGTATAAAGTTTGGTGTAAGATTGGCCTATATTAGAAATGATTTACCAGTAAGTGGTAGTAGAAAAGTTAGTGGCACAGGACTAGGTGCATTTGCACCAATCACAGTTCAGGCTGCTAATGCTGTGTTTGGTAGTGCAACTGGAAAAGTTATGCCAATAGAATTGTTAAATCATGAAGCTGATGTAGCTGATTTTCCAATGCAGGAGTTTTTGTACCAAAGGTGTTCACAAAATAATATAAGTGAAGATATTAAATGTTATTTAGATAGAATGTGTGAGAAAGAAGAGTTTGACTTTTTAATGGAATTTTGCTTTCCATTTAAAAGAGTCATATCTTTAATTATGATCAATGCTTACTATGGCTATGTGGAATCAATAGGAAAAGGAGAAGGAGAAAGATATCGTGGAGCTGAAGAGCCATATCATGACTGGAAGTACAAAATACTTCAACAAACAAAAGAACAACTAAGAACAATGTTTTCTAGACATTATAAAGCTAGGGATATTAATATTAGTGAAAGAAGAAAACGCTCAGCAGATTGGTTGAAAGCAAATATACCTGATGTTAACATTAATATTGATAGGCTGTCTGTAAAATGGTGGCAATTAATGAGGTTGCATGATAGGCCATATAATAAATATGGTGATGCTTGTATAGATGGAGCACTTGGTTCATTTAATCAAAACCTACCACCAGCACCAGTATCTCCTGACAACAAAGAATCAGGCGTATCAGTATCAGGTCTTACTTTTTCTGGAGGTAATACAGCGTTTAGAACTTCAACTCCTGAACCATGTGATTTGGGTAAAGTTCAAAACGGAAAACTAGGGCAACTAATAGCTGCTGAAAAATCTTTAAAAACAGCAGGTATTGCAAAAAATTCAACTAAGAAACCACTGTTTTCTCGCGAATCTAGAAACAAAGTAGTGAAACAAATAAGAAAAAGCCCAAATGGAAATACTAAAAAAATTAAAGAGATACCAATTAAATCAGCTCCTAGAAGAGTAGAGAAGATAACAACCTCGACATCCAAGGGTGTTAGAAATAAAATGAAGAATAATAAAACTAAAAAAGTTGGAAATCCAAAAAATTTTAGTAAAAAATAATAATTAAAAAAGAGAGGGAGTGGATAGATGAGCACTAAAGAATATTTTCAAATATCAATACCAAAAGATATAACCGTAGAAATACCACTGAATTTTGATTCAGATAAACCAGGATTTACTAGACTGTCTGAGGAACAAATTAAAGATGTAATTAACTACAATATTAAATCTATAATATTAACTTCTCCTGGGGAACGATTCGACTCCAGCTTTGGCGTGGGACTAAGAAGCTATCTTTTTGAAAACAATCTTTCTAACACAAGAGGACAAATAAAAAGTTCAATATCAAGACAAATATCTAGGTATATGCCATGGCTATCAAATTTTGATGTTTCTGTCTCAACTTTTAGCGAGGGTCAAGCAATTAACATATCTATAAAATATGAACTAAGAAACCCATCTATAATTGAAAATTATGATATGTCTCTTTCTCTGACAGATTTATAGTTTTTACTACAATAATCTATTTACTCTGTGAGGGTTATAAGATGCCAAAACAAAAGAATGTACCTATAAAATATACTAGTAGAGATTTTACTACTATAAAACAAGACTTAATTGAACACGCCAAAAGATATTACCCAGATGATTATAATGATTTTTCTGAGGCTTCTTTTGGATCTTTAGTGTTTGACACTGTTGCCTATGTCGGTGACGTATTATCATACTATGTTGACTATTCAGTTAATGAAAGTTTTTTAGATTCTGCTCTAGAATTTTCTAATATTAGAAAGCATGCTAAAAATTTAGGTTATAGATTTACTGGTGTTCCCGTAGCTGAGGGAATTATGGCTTTTTTTATTAGAGTTCCGTCTATTGTTGAGGGTAATGCTCCTGATACTGATTATCTTCCAATTTTAAAAAAAGGATCAGAGTTTGCTTCAGGTAATGGCTCAACATTTACGCTTCTTGAAGATGTAAACTTTGGTGCCCCTGAGAATGATTTTATAGGAGCTACGTTTACACAAGATGGTGGAACACAAGAGTTTGCTGTAAGGGCATATGGGATGGTAAGTTCAGGAAAAGTTTTATCCACAGATATTGATTTGACTAGTGCAACATTTGAAAAATTCAGAAAAGTTAGAGTTGATGATGGATCTGTTACCGAAATAATGAAAGTTGAAGACTCAGAAGGAAACATATTTTATGAAGTTGACTACCTAAGTCAAGAAACTGTTTTTATTGAAACTACAAATCAAAGTGCCATGTCCGATGGAGTACGTTCAATAATCAAACCATTTGTAACTGCTAGAAGATTCACAGTTTTTCAAGAGAATAACAGTACTTTTTTACAATTTGGTTTTGGAAGTGACAATGATGATGACTCTGGCCTTGCTGATCCTTCAAAAGTAGCAATAAAAATGCATGCTAAAGACCACATAACCCACACTGCTATTGATCCTACAAAATTATTAGGCACTGATAAGCTTGGAATATCACCTCAAGGTACGATCTTAACAATAACTTATAAGAAAAACGATAGAGCTAATCCTTCATCTGCTGCTAATACTATTAAAACAGTTGTAAAAGCAGATTTTAAATTTATGAACGAACAAAATTTAATACCAGCAACAGTCGTAACAGTTAGAAATAGTTTAGAGTGTTCAAATGAAAAACCAATGGTTGCACCACAACTATCTGTCACTAGCGATGAGTTAAAAATTAGATCGAGAAACTTTTTTGCAACTCAAAATAGAGCTGTGACTAAACAAGATTATGAAGCAATAGCCTACAATATGCCAAATAAGTTTGGTAGTTTAAAGAGAGTAAACATTGTCAACAATCCTTTCGCTACAAATAAAGAGTTAATTATGTACGTTGTATCTGAAAACAATGAAGGTCTTTTAACACAAACTGAAAGTATTACGAAACAAAATCTAAAGTCTTGGCTAGAACAATACAGTTCTATTAATGATATAGTAAAAATTAATGATGCTAAAATAATAAACTTCGCTATAGATTTCGAGGTAAAAACAGATAACAGGTATGATACTACCGGTGTTTTAGCTGATGCTGTTGATAGAATTAAATTTAAATACAGCGAAAAATTTTATATTGGAGAGCCAATATATATAAATGATATTTTCAACATTCTTTCAAAAACAGAAGGTGTGATTGATGTGGTGAAAGTAAAAATATTAAACAAATCTTCAAACGACGGTCCAGGTTATAGTTCTATACCATTTATTATGGATGATGTTATAAGTAATGATGCTACATATTACAAAGCTCCAAAAAATGTTCTTTTTGAATTAAGATACCCAGACCAAGATATTACAGGAAAAGCTTCATAATGACTATAAAAAGATATTTTGCTACGGCAGATAATACAATTTCTAACGCTTTTGATCAATCTCTATTAACTACGAATAGAGCAACTGGTTCAAATATGGGAGAAGCAGACATACTTGAAGTGTTTCAAATATACGCCCAGTCTTCCTCCTCTTCTGGTCTTTCTAGTGAACTCTCTAGAGTATTAGTTCAATTTGACACCTCTGCAATTAGTACTGACAGAAGTAGTGGTGCTATTCCTGCTTCTGGTTCTGTATCTTTTTTTCTTAAACTTTACAATGCTCGTCACGCTTCAACGCTACCAGAAAACTATTCTATGACTATTTCTGCTGTTTCACAATCATGGCAAGAAGGTAATGGCTTAGACATGGTAAACTATACTGATAAAACATATGATTTAACTGGGTCTAATTGGGTTCGTAGAGGCTCAATGGGTGAATGGAATGTTACTGGTGGTACATATCATGCTTCCCCAACATACACAGCTACATTTAATGAAGGTTACGAAGACTTAGAAGTTGACGTTACCACATTAGTTGAGCAGTGGGTTAATAGTGAAGGTAATGTTTTAGGTTCAAAAGACAACTATGGATTTGGAATCAGATTGTCAGATTCTTTTGAATCAGCCCTTAAGTCGTTTTATACGAAGAAATTTTTTGCTCGCGGGTCAGAGTTTTACTACAAAAGACCTGTTCTTGAAGCTAGATGGGATGGCTCTGTGAAAGATGATAGAAGCTATTTTTTTGCTTCTTCTTCACTAGCACCCGCTGCTGATAACTTAAATACGTTATATCTATATAATAGTATTAGAGGTGTTTTAAGAAACATTCCTGCCGTTGGGACTAGTGATATTGAAGTTTCGCTTTACGACTCAGCTGGAGGATCACAAATAGGATCTACTTTCACTGGTTCTCATGTTTCTACTGGTATATATAAATGTCAAGTCTTTGCTGACACTGCTGAAACTTCAATTGTAGATGTGTGGCATTCTGGTGGTGTTGAGTATCACACAGGATCAATTACAGTTAATCCTTTTTCTACAAACATATACAACCCATCAGATCGTTATATACTTAATATTTCAAATTTAAAAGAATATTATGGACCTAATGAGACTGCAAGGTTTAAACTTTATGTAAGACCGAGAAATTGGTCACCAAATATATATACTGTCGCCAAATCAGCACCTCAAACTACGACAATATCAAGTGCTTCGTATGAAATATGTAGAGCATATGATAATTATCCCGTTATTCCATTTGGAACTGGCTCTACCAATCACACAATGTTATCTTATAACGTATCAGGTAACTATTTTGATTTAGATATGTCAATATTTGAAACCGATCAAATGTATACAATTAAGTTTGCTTTTTATGATGATGGTGTAGGGTCTTGGAATGAACAGTCATATAAATTTAATTTTAAAGTGAGAAGCGATGTCTATTAAAGATTTATTCAATAAAAAAATTGTTACACAAAACACGATAACAGAATTAACAAATAGTGTAGAATCAATAGAGCTTGTTAAAGAAGTGGAAAAAAGAAACAGGACTTTTTTTCCAAATCTAGATTTTGCCGACCCTGCTTCGTTTGTTCATTTCGGCTCAGCAAAAGAATACTACACTTCTGCAATAAAAAGAATATATTCATCTTTTCCTTATGATGGATCTGAAACAGAAAAATTAAAGTTTAAAAATAATTCCACTTATCTTGATCAATGGATGTTAGAAAATAAATACCCTAGATCCACTGGGTATGCTTTGTTTTCTGCTAACGGATGGGGAACTGGTACAACTATTAATGATGAAGACGGAGTAGCACAATATGGCCTTCCTGATTCCATAGAATACATTTATTCAGCTGGAGGAACTCATTCTGCTTCTATAGAACAACACACAGAATCTGCTAATGTAATTACTGAAGGTTTAGCAAAAGCTTTTGAAAAAGCAGTTATATATGATACCAATAAAAACAGAACAACCAGTTTTAGAATGAAAATGGATGATGGTATTAGTATACAGTTTTGGTTAAAAAAGGAAGCCTTTGATATATCTAAAACTAAAAAGGAAGTAATTTTAGATTTATGGAATGGTAACGCTTCTGATTCTGCTGACTATGGTAGACTTACTTTGGAAATATCTGGAGCTGCTGCTAATGAATCCTCAATTTATTTAACTTTGTATTCTGGTTCATCTGGTATAACAAGACAAGCCATATGCACCACAGATTATGATTCTGGTTCTTTGGCAAATGGTGCTTGGACTCATCACTCTGTTACAGCTAGAGCAGCAAGTCAAAAACTTTTTGTAAAATATTATAAAGATGGACTAATCAATAGTTCTTCTGTTTTTGCAACTAGTTTGACTTTGGGAGAAATACCTGGTAGAATTAATGGATACATTGGTAGTCTACAGACATCTGCTCATGGTGACGCGTATCGTGACTCTGGGAACATGGTAGGTGCTGGTAAACTTTCAGCCTCCATGGATGATTTTAGGTTTTGGAAAAAAGCACTAACAAGTGAATATATCTATAACACTTGGTATTGGCCCATTGGTGGAGGTGTAAACACAGACGACTATAGAACTGATTTGGGGATCTATTATAAATTCAATGAAGGAATAATGAACAACCCTTCATATGACTCAATAGTATTAGATTACTCTGGTAGAATAGCCAATGGTATATGGTATGGCTATGATAGCTATTCAAGATCTACAGGATCTGCGTTTACAGAGACAGAACCTGGTGATCCAATTATAAGATCAGGTCATCCTTTGATTTCTAGTTTAATAACAGAAATGGAAGCAAGTGGTTCTTTATATGATGAAACAAACACTTCTAACATATACGATTCCATTCCCGCTTGGTTAAGAGAAGAAGATGAAGAAAATAATAATATAAAATACTTGTACCAAATACTCTCTTCATATTTAGACACACTATATACTCAAATTTCTGAAATACCAAAGTTAAAAGATAAAGACTATTTTTCAGGATCTTCTGAGCCGTATTTCTTTATGGAAAGATTATTGAAAGATCAAGGTCTAATAACTCCCAATGCATTTGTAGAAGGAGATGTCCTAGAATATTTTTGGGATAGAAATAACACAGGTGACAGATTTGAAAAAAATATAGAAAACACAAAAAGAAAAATCTATAATAACATTTACAACAATTTAGAATACATATACAAAACAAAAGGAACAGAAAAATCATTTAGAAATCTTTTGCGCTGTTATGGTATTGATGACGAGTTGGTAAAACTAAATGTTTACACTGATAATGGTAAGCATTATATAAAAGATAGATATAAAGACACCTCAGTAAAGACAAAGGTGTTAAATTTAAATAAAAAAAGCAGAACAGCAGGTAGAATTATACAAACTTCTTCGAGTGCTAATACGCTTACTTTTATATCTGGCTCTGGTGAGGAAATAAAACAAGAAAAATTTTCTGCTTTTTCGTTAGAAGGCGGAGTTATATTTCCACAGAAAAAAGATTTTGGAGAAACAGGATACTATGAAGTAACCAGTCTATCCTCTTCTTTGTTTGGCTTTCACCAAGCTAATCCAGACGACCCTTCAGATTATACTTGGCACAGTAATGATGTAGCAAATTTACAAGTATATGCTGTAAAGCCAAGTATTTTTTCTACTTCAGCTAAATTTGTTGTTACTAATTATGATGCTAGTATTCGTTTTGAAACTGATTTTTATGAAGATGTCTACGATGCACAGAGATGGAACTTTCAATTATCTATTAAACCAAATGGATACCCAAATGCTGGAGCATATTCACAAGATGAAGAGCCGCAATACACTGCTAGGTTATATGGTATAACCCATCAATTTGGGGACGTTAAACATCAATTTGAGATCACTTCTCCTGTTAATTTTACAATAGGTTCAGCTATTTTGTCAAATGCTAAAAGGGTTTACCTTGGTTGCCACGCAACAAACTTTACTGGGTCTTCACACATAGAAACAGATGTAGTGTTTGATTCTCTGAGAGTTTGGATGGATGAGTTAAATAATGAGTCTATAAAAATTCATAACTTGGATGCTTCTAACTATGGTCATGACAAAGTCTACAACAATACTACAATATTTAATTATGGAATATCAAGTTCCATTGAGATTCCTGGCTATGATTCTCTAATTTTACACTGGAATTTTGATCAAAACTCTTCAGCAGATTCTTCAGGAGAGTTTGTAGTTAAGGATTTTTCAAGTGGCTCCGTGGACACGTTTGCGACAGCAAAAATAGTTATACAAGACGCAGGGGGAATATCACATGGTGACACATTTGGACTTGTTGATAGCGCAGGAACAGTAATTGAATATTTAGTAAATGGTGGCTTAGCTTTTGAATCTGGTGGTGGCAGTGGCGCTGTTGTTCCTGTAGGTTTTCTAGGTGTTGGTGGTGGTATTGCTGGTAAAGTAAAAGCAGCTAAAGCAATAGAACATGCAATTAACAATACAACAACTACAAACTATACTGCTGTTTCAAATGGTGTAGATACAGTAACAATAACTCAAGGTACAAAAGGGCCCATAGGAAACAGGACGAATCTAGATTCAATTGGCTTTACAACTGTGTCTAATTTTACTGGTGGTTTTAGTACAGACAAGTATGGGTGGGCATCTAAAATTTTAGAGAGTCAAAATGAAGGTCGCGCTTTAGGTTTTCCTGCTAATGACACAAATCCAGTAAAAACTGAAATGATATACTCTAGGAAAAAAGAGCTACCAGAAATTTCTTTTACCAACGACAGAATTACTATTATGGGTAATGAAGAAGAATATTTCTTAGAGGATGAGGATACAACTGATAACGTATTTGCTTTAGAAAAAAGCATGTATCAATCGATATCAGAAGAGATGTTAAGAACATTTTCTACTGTTAAAGAATATTCTAATTTATTTACTAAACCTCTAGACTTTTATAAATTAGAATATAAGAAGTTAAGATTAGCTAGAGGTTTGTTTTTTGATAGAGTAGAAGAAAACCCTAATTTAGACAAATACACAGACTACTTTAAATGGATAGACTCTTCCTTATCATTTTTTATAGAACAATTAAAACCAGCATCTGTGACGTTTTTAAATAGTGTTGCCAATGTTGTAGAAAGTCATATATTTGAGAGACCAAAATACGACAGAAAGTTTCCGCTTTTGGACACTAAAACAGCAACCCAAGGTGTAGTAAAGTCTGTTGGGGAGTTGACCTACAATTGGAAGTTTGGTCACTCACCTGAATACAAAACAGGAGCAACTCCAAACACTCATTGTCTTTGGAAAAGAGAACGGGAAGAAAGAACAGGTGATTTAGCTTCTGTTAGAAATACTATTAGAGATGTGTTAACAACTGAAAATAAAACTTATATTGCTTTTCTGGGGGATAATGATAAAAATGCTTATCTAAAACCAAACTATGTAACTAGAAGGTTTTCAAAACCCTACAAACTAGACGTTGATTTAGGTGTAAACTTACATGGTGGTACAAACTATAACCAACAAAAAAATAGAAATTTCATTTACAATGTTACTAGACCACATGGAGCTAAAACAAATTTAGGAATACCAGTTAACGTAGCTGTTGTTGGTGTTGGACCAGGACATGACATAGTTAATTCTAACTTGTGTGATGATATTGAAGATCCATCAGAAGTTAAAGATTATAACTTTGTTATAACAGTTGGAAAAGACTCCTCTGGTGACGGACAGGCACCAGCTACTGCATCTTTAGAATATGCTTATAAAGTTAAAGGACACTATGCAGCTCCGTTCAATTTGATATCAGGATCTGAGACAGCTGGTGCCAATAAATTGGTTAATGACAGCTATTCAGCTTCAGTTATATTAACAAACCTACATTCTGATACGACATATTTTGAAAACGATATCCCAATGCAAGGTCCTTTTACACAAACTTGGGTTGGAGGACATCAGTCTAGACATGTTGACATAAACCAATACGACCCAGCATTAAGAACTTCAGGTGGAGCTGACCCTACATTAAACAATCTAGATGATCAATATTCAAGACCAGAAGCATTTAGATTACTATTTGGTGACCACCCTGATGAAGCTGTAAATGATGGAGCTATAGGTATCGTAGGACCAGATTATGGCGGTCCTTACCCAGATACAACCAGACAATGGGCAATTTATTATCGCGACTTTAGAGGTAAAAGACCATATAACATTCAAAATGTTAGTGGCTCTAGAACTATGTTGGGTAATTATAACAAAAGATATGAATATTTTAACTCTGTTGGAAGATTAGAAAACAATAACAGATTGAAGAAAGCAGCTTCTGACACTGAATATAATTTAAGTGGTACATTTTTACCACCAGAAATACAAACAGCTTTGCCTCAGACTACTCATCCATTGACTATGTTTGGTATATCACCTTCATCAAATGGAAATGTTTTTGGTAATGTGATATCAGAATCTGCTTCTCCAGATGGAGAAAATAATAGAATAAACGCAATCAATCAAATAATAAGACCAATTGTTTTAGCATCTGGTTCAATGCTTGTTACCGGTTCTACACTTTACAAAGCACCATATTCTGCTTCACTAAATATACAACCAATACCTTATCAAGGATTACATCAAGCTTATCACTTTCAAGTCTCTGGAGCAACTGACTATTACGAAATATATTCAGGTTCTTTTGACGTACAAACAGTGCCTCATGCTGGTATCCATCAAACTTACTATTTTAAAGTAACGGGATCAACCCACAATGAAATAATTGATAACATTTATACAGGTTCTTTTGATATTGATGCGGCCCCAAGAGCCCCAATTCATGATTTTTTGTATTTTAGAATCTCAGGATCTACTGATGCAACTGATAGTAGTTTATTAAAAATTACAGCAAGTTCAACTCAAAAACATTTTGAAATAGATAATAACGGCTTCACAGGTACCACTGATGCCATAAGAGTTCCAACAAAGACAGTTTCTTCAACAAATGTAGCAAGTATTAGAAGCGCTACAGATGCTGACAATAAGCTTTTTGTGGACACTACATATAGCGGAATAGGTACTAGTGATGTTTCTGTATCTTTCTGGTTTAATCCTTATGACATTAATGGATCTCTTGGAACTGACGACGATGCACAAGAAACTTATATAAGATTTGCTGATAATTTTCAAGATGCTTTAATTATACACTGGAATAAATACAGGTTTACAGTTGAGGTTGAAAACACATCAGGCACAGATAGATTCAAAAAATTTACTACGAATTATAACAACAGCACCGGTTGGAAACACGCAACAGTTACAGTAGGTATGAATAATTTAAGTACAGTAAGCCCAAAATTATACATTAACGGAGTAGAACACACAGGCGTGTTTGGTTCATTCAACGCACCAGGAGGAAGTTCAAGAACTATTGACATGTTGATTGTAGGATTTAAAAATGGAAACTCTTCTAATGGACCCGCAATGCATGATCTTGTTATTTGGGATAAAGTGCTGAATGCAGACGAAGCTTGGGAAGCATATAAAAATGGTTTAAAAAATCAAGATTTCTCAACCCACAGTGCAAATTCTAATATAGTTAATCATTATTTATTTGGTGAAGAAGCAACTCTATCTCATCTTTCTTCTGGTGACACCGTTGATTCTCCTAGAAATTTGTCTTCAAATTATGGTAGTGAACCTGGGAATGTTCTTATAGACAGCACCAGTAATAGCATGAAAATACTAGATCACTCAATGAATCAATATAACGCTAACTTAACAAACACTCAATTTTGGGATAGTTTAAAAACTTCACTAAACACAGAGTTTTCAGGATATACAGCAAATTATATTTCAGGAGGAATGGCACAATTCTTTTTAAGAAAAGATGCCCCAGGGCAGAACAGTATAAATGTTGTCACAATCGGTAATGCTTTTTCATCTCCTGCTGGTCGACCTGGAAATGCTGCTATAGCTAGTGATTTAGAAGATGGAGATACTATCTCTATTTCTGGTAGTACTTTTACTGTGAGACACACAACATCAGGTTCAGCACCAACAGACTTTGTTGTTGGTGAATTGTATAGAAATGCTATACTGTTTCCAGAGTCAACAGAAAATCGCATTCATTTAAAACATGAAGACTACACCAACCCTTCATCAGACAATATATCTTTTTCATTTTGGATTAGATCAAATAATGCAACTGGTGGAGGAAACAAATTTATATTTTTGTCAGAAGATGCCTCTTCAGACAATGCTATTTGGATATATATTTATGAAGACGAATTACGAGTCTACACTTTAAATGGTAGTGGTACTAAAAACCATAAGTACAATGGAGCTATAGTAGAAGGAATATGGGATCACTTTACCATTTTTATTAACACAACAGATATGACGGATGTTAATGTATATAAAAATGGAACATTATTGTCTACTACTGGTGAATCAGGATCAGGTACAGGAGCAACAAGAGATGTAAGGAAGATCTACATAGGAGATGCTGATGGTAACTCAAGTAATAGTGAACTTCAAGGCTCTCTGCAAGACTTTGTAATCTGGAACACTGGTTTAAATTTGTATGATGCCAAAACTCTTTACAATTCTGGGTCTTGGTTTGATCCTAGTTCACATATTTCTGCTTCTTATATACATGATTGGTGGCCTCTTGGTAACGGACCAGGAATGCCTTCATCAGGATCTAACATAAACTCTGTTACTACTTTTGAACCCGAGGTTGGCTCTCACCCACTTGTAAAAGGAACAGACTGTGACGATGAAGTTTTTATAACAGATGGGATAATTGAAAGAGCAAAAGACGATCCAGTTTTTTATACTCACGTTGCTCACCATATTGATGCTAACACAAACTATTCTGCTTCAAGTGTTGACAATGGGTCTACTGGTAGAATTAATATGCACCAAACCTCCTCTGTTGTTATTACAGACACACTAGCAAATTCAAACGATACATTTTCCAATGAAGCAGCTTTTGGTGTTGATGTTCGTATAAATTATATATCTGGTGCCGTTCATGGACAGCAAGTTCAAATTGAAGATGAAGTTTTCTTTATCTCAACAGCTAGTTCTCCAACAACTTGGGCATCTAGTTCTGGTGGAATCCAAGTAAACTCCACAGGATCAGAATTTTGGAATCATTTATCTGGTGCTATCCAACAATACCTTCCCGAATATACTGCTTCTTATTACATATATGACAATCAAGCACGTTTCTTTGTTAGAAATGGAGAATCTGGATCACAAGCAAATGATACTTTATCTATTGGTGGCGGAAGCTGGTCAGACCATGGTACAGTTATTGGTTCTGATATGTCCGCTAGTTCTAATCTCACGGACGGAGACACTTTAAGTCTTGATGGAGACACTTTTACTTTACGATATACAAATTCTGGCTCAGCCGCAGGAGACTTTGTCGTTGGATCAAGTTATAGAAAAGCTTTAAATTGGAAAGCAGCCACAGGCGCTTCAGCAAAAAAGATGAGTCTAAAAAATGTAAGTTTTGATGGAGCTAGTTTAGAAGATGTAATATCATTTTCTTTTTGGGTTAAGTTTGATCAGGATGACACTCCTGGTGACGTACAATACATACTTAATGGGTATGACTCTGCGGGCAATTTAGCAATTGGTATTTACAGATCTGGTAAAGATATACTTATAGAACTTTATAATACTAGCAGTGCAGTGCGAAACTATTTTACGACTAGTGATGCCTTACTATCTGGTAAATGGTACTCAGTAAGCATAAAAGTTGACACCTCTGATATTGACACTACATGTGTTGTTTATATAAATGGCCAATTGCAGTCAATCACTGGGGCAGGTTCAGCACCTGGTGCAGCTCGAACCTTGGGAAGAATTTATATTGGAGATTCTGCTGGTGATTTTCACTCAAACGAACTACAAGGCTCTTTACAAGACTTTGTAATTTGGAATACAGGATTGGGATCACAAGATGCTGAAATTCTTTACAATTCAGGTTCTTGGTTAGACATACACTCTCACCCTTCTGCATCTTATATATGGGATTGGTGGAGACTAGGAAATGAAGATCCTAGTAAGCCTTCGGGTTCTGCTTGGACTTCGGTGCCTATAGTGCCGACAATTGGAAGACACGATTTGCAGTTTGACGACGATGCTGCTTCAAAGATTTTTGTAACAGACGGAATCATTGAGAACAAAAAAACCAACTCTGAATTAAAAACTCATATAGCTAGTACAATAGCAGCACAAACAGTGTTCTCAGCTTCCGTTAGTTCTATACTTTTAGAGGTAACTGCGGCGACAGATATACATTCAACAGGTTCTTTCTCAAAGGATGGAACAACGTTTGGATCATTATCAGGAATTGAGTTTGTAAAATACGGAAATTATTACTCTGGTTCGGTTCCTAATAATACACTTGTTTTTGAAGGAAAGACTTTTCACGTATCAGCTTCAACAACACCAACAGATCCTTATACAATTGTTGGAAACAATGTTTACGTTTATTCTCATCAAGATCTTGACACAACTTGGTGGGGTAATTTATCAGGGGCAATAGAAGCCGCTCTTCCTGCTTTTACAGCCTCCTATTTTCAAAGTGGTACTATGGGTCACTTTTTTGTTAGAAACGCCACCACAGGCTCTACAGGCAACACAACCATAACAGAATCAGGCGACACCTTTATGAATGAATATGTTGTAGTAGGAACTGATACTTCTGGTAGTTCAACATTAGCAGATCAAGATACTTTAAGAATAATGGATAATAACCCTCGGGCAGATTTATCCGTACCACATACCATAACAGTTGGTCACACAACTTCAGGTAGTGTCGGAACAAACACAGGTGCAAATTATAGAAAATCTTTATGCTGGCCACCAGCAGCGGGATCTAGTAAACAAGTTCATATTAAAAATACGCAATATGAAAATCCAACATCTAATAATATAGCTATATCTTTTTGGTTAAAAAGAGATCATACCTTTTTCCAACACGCTGATTCTAGAGTAATATTTGAATTTCATAGCGATACAGCAGCAGATTTTGTGCTTAGAGGGTACACGCTTCCTGAAAGCTTAGTAGTTCTTGCAGCAGGAAAAACCGGAGCTGGAATTGGGGATGCGTACCGATTTACCTTAACGGAAACAGCAGGCATTTGGAATCATTATGTATTAAATATAGATACAACCGATGTTGAAACAGATTCAGTAACTTTACACATGAACGGGCAAATCCAAAGCCCGGAGTATACAAATTATTCAACCTCTGGAGAATTATATGATCTTGATGAGATATATATTGGTGATGCTAAACAAGATAATGACTCAAGTGAGTTGCAAGGAACATTACAAGATTTTGTCGTTTGGAATACACCTCTAACAGCTCAAGATGCAATAACGCTTTATAACTCGGGATCGTGGTTAGATATTCACTCTCATGTCTCAGCTTCTCACATATGGGATTGGTGGATGCTTGGAGAAGAAACATCAAAAAACCCTGATGATGCTTTAGCAGGCTCTGATTTTCCAATATTGCCAACAATTGGAAGACACAGTTTGTTTGCTGGTGATGATGCTATAGGTATAATAAATGTTTCAGGAGGTATAAAACACAACAGTAAAACAAATTCAGATTTTTGGAACTCTATATCAGCATCAATAGAAGCAAACACAGAGTTTAAAACTCATGTAAGTTCTTCAAGTTCTAGTCTCTACACTATGACAGCATCAACTCAAATAACTGGTGCGATGATGAGATTGGGAGAAAAGGACAGCTTACCAACCGTTGAAGCTTCTTTTACAAAAACCGGAAATACTTTCTCAATTTCTCAACAAGTTATTAGAGGAGCTGATACACTAAACCAACAAAGATATGCAAACGCAGGAGCTAATGCTGGAGATAGATTCACAATAAGTCCAAATTATGAAGAATCTGTTACCACTCAATTTATACTAGACATAAGCGGTGGACAAGCTGACACATCTTCTCCATTTTACACCAAAGTTGGAAATGATTATCATATATTCTCCTCAGCTTCAACAAATGATGAATTTTGGTTAAGAGTTTCTGGAGCAGTTTATGCTGCTTACCCTGCTTATAGTACAATAAGCTCTTCTACTTTGAATGTCACAGAATCACTTACAGGCCCAACAAGATTTAGTTTTACTGGTTCTCAGCCTCCAGATGTATGTTCTATACTTGATCTAGACCACATTAACAATAGAAATTTATCAACGACTGGTTCATCTTTTAATACCCCTGGTGGGATTTTAGGGGGTTTTGATCAGGTTGTTGAATGTGCCTTAATTAATGTCATTGAGAAAGAATCTGATTTCCTAACAGGGTCAACAAGAAACAAAACAGTTATAACATCACGCTTTTCTGCACCTGGTGGAGTTGAAGTACAGACATACGGTTATCTTGACGCTTATGCTAGAGAATATTCAGTTCACAATTCATTGAACTATAGAAACTTGTCTGTTAGAGGTTCAGGAAGTGGTGAAAGCGGCTCTGTTGACGGAATGAGTATAAGAATGAACAACCAGATTGGTACTAGAGATGGACTAAGAACACTCTATCAACGTCCCATGGGACTTGCAGGAACTGATTTAGTTTACGGTTCAGCTAATTCTTCAGATTATGAATACTCTGCTTCTTTTCATAAAGTTCCTAGAAACACACTAGTAACTATACGCCCTAGTTCTTCTGTCAATGAAATAAGGGCAACCGCTTCAATAACACCTTTAGATGGAGGACATACTACTTCCACCAGTGGCTTGACTTTTATTATCGATGATGGTGTTAATTTACCAATCACTTATACCTTTGGCGCATCTACAGCAAGAGTAAGTGAAACAGAAACATCCATTTTTTACACTATTAATAGTAGTTCTATGACTAGCGTTGCTACAGCAATAGATAAAATTGTACCTGCTATCAATCTAGCATTTAATAATAAAGATAGTATAATTCAAGCAACAGATGAAACCACAATTGTTGGTTTAACTTCTTCTGTGCCTGGAAGTTTTATTAACGGTAAAACAATCACCGGAACATATATTGCTGATGGCATTGGATCTATGGTTGGATTTACTGGTGGAGAAATTTCTGTTGTACCTAATATTGTTGAAAGAAGCAATAATTATAACTTTAACTCTGTTTTGCCTTCATCTGATTACAATTATAGTTGGGTAACTTCTTCACTTGGAGATAATTATAGTGTAAGAAGTGGAACACAAAAAGTGTTTGGTTA
>CEUT01009673.1_pt1 | contig 24279 bp, 34 predicted proteins | sample 531401 | NCBI WGS metagenome assembly CEUT01 (sample SAMEA2622821, study PRJEB7988) | marine metagenome | biome: marine biome (ENVO:00000447); feature: surface water layer (ENVO:00002042); material: "saline water (ENVO:00002010), including plankton (ENVO:xxxxxxxx)" | depth 5 m | reverse complement strand
GGAACCATTAAAAGATTAAAATGTACAGAAGAATTTCATTATGAAAGCTCTATTGCCACCCTAGGGATTAGGTGCAGTAATGATCCCGAATGTACAATCGGGGACGGATTTGATGATGGCATAGAAATAGATGGAAATATTTGCCATAGCAATGGCCATAATGTTATTCAAGATGGATATCTTGACGCTCACTCTGGAGTTTATACCGATGGCACCGTAAGCGGTAAACAGGGTGCAATATTTGGAACTGGAAATTATAATTTAGCAGAATTTGTTGATGATGAAATAGAGGGCACGGGAATAACTTTTTGCACTAGCAATTTAAACTTTAAAAACCTCGAAACCAATCTTGCCATTACTGGCACTCTTGGTGTTAACTCACAAGGAAGGGTTTATGTCACACAGGGTGGCGGCGGCGGAGACAGCGCTGGAGAAGACTTTACTTGGTTTATGATGTAAATTATTATGGCAAGACAAAGGCATAATGCGGGCTATAAAAATGTCAGCACAAGAAAAACTCGAGGATCGCTTGATAGTGAATATATTTTTCAAAGGTCATTACATCATGATAAATATAGTTTAGGTGGCAAAGTTATTAGCGATAGGCCTATTTTACATTTAGATGCCGCAAAAATAAATGGCATAGACGATAAAGGTAATCCTAATAATGGAGATAGCTTATCTGATGAGTGGCGCTGTTTGGCTACAAACAGTTATGGCAGACAGCTTTCGACAGCACAACAACCAACTTGGTATTCTGGCAATGAAGGAGTTAGCTCTTCTACCTTAGAGGGAGGTGATGGAGCGAACAATAATCCTTACATTTACATGAATGCGGATTACTTACACTTAACTCCAGGTGCAGTTATAGCTAGAGCCAGACCATTTACCTTTATATATATGCATAAACCATCATCAAAATTTGCTATATTTGGCTTTCCTTTAGAAACTCAAGACTCTAGGGGTCATTCTAGTTTTTATTGGGATGGGAATAAGTATTATGTTTATCACAATCAAGGAGGCGGCGTTATTGGTTCAGACACTAACTGGGGAACCACTCCCCTAAGTGCAAAAAATAATACTGATCACAATATTATAGTAAGAAGGAATCTTAGCAGTGGAGAGGGTTTTGGGGGTTCAGCAACGGTGGCTACAACAATTCATTACGATGGAAATTATGGATTCAGTTCGAGTAGTAGTCAAAATGATGAATTAACATTGGGGCTACTAGGGAGAGCGAGTTCTAGTTTTTATAGTATTGGCAGATTATACGAAGTTCTTGCTTTTGATAGTTATTTATCTAATGCGGATTTAAATAAAATTGGATCATATTTGGTTACAAAATATGGTATTTCTTGGACTGATTTTTCTTAATTATGAAAATAGTAAAATTTAATAATGAAGAAGATGCGATTGCAGAATCAAATCGTTTAATTGCTGCCTTAAACCTTCCCAACGGAATGAGTTACGGAGAGCCCTTTTTAACACAAAGTAATGAGTGGGCTTTAAAAGTTAAAGAAGATGGCAATTGGCCATCGATTGATATAATACAAGGAACTATTGAAGATTATAGTCCTTCTTTAAGCTAACAAGTGTAATTATATAAAATGGCTAATACATACAAAAACGCATTAGTAAATATAACAGGAGCAGGTGCAGCAGGATCAACCAGCCTTTATACTGTTCCTGCTTCAGCAACCGCAATAGTCAACGATGTTATTGTTGCAAATAAGAGTTCTTCAGCTGATAATACTTTTAATTTAATTTTAAGTGATAATTCTTCGGGTACAGATTATTATATAATTAGCGGAGCGGCCTTGCCGCAAGCTAGTAATTTTGCTCCATTACCAGGGTCGTTAGTTCTTGAAGAATCAGATGTTTTAAAAGTTAATATAGGGACTACTGACTCTAATGGAGTAGATTTCGTTGCGTCTATACTAGAAAAAACTTAAAAAAATTTTTATTTGACTTTTTTTGAAATCTTTATTACTATAAACCAGCTACCATGATAGGTATAATAAAAAAAGGTGCATCTTTTATAGTAAAACAGGGGGTTTCTATATTATTTAAATCATCAACTCCCTGCCACGGCGGGGATTGATGGCGAATTTTCTAAAAAAAATAGAAAACTGGTTAGACGATAAAAATAATCAACTTGATAGAAAAAATTATTGTTTAAAGTTTTCAGAGAGCTGGTTTCACAGGCTTGTATGGAGACTAGTTTTTAAACCAAAAAAAAGAGACTTAAGTCTTTTTAATGGTTCCCCATGCTCAATATCTGTTAAGGCGTCTAAGGCTAATAAAGTAATTCATGTTGTTAATTTAATTAACCCTGATTTACTTCAAAACAAAGATCTTGCAAACAGAGTTGGAATAACATTACAATCCATTCGTCTGGCACAAAGAAATAACACTACCCTACTGGGGGTGATCACGGATGACTTTGATGCTACAGTTGCTGGATTTTCTAATCATAACTGGAAATTTAAGAAAATTAACAGGAATGCAACTTCTGTTGGGTCAAAGATAAAATTTGCTTTTTTGCGTGACATGCTTATTGCAGCCCTAGATTTAGCAAGTGATGGTGATGTAATATTTTACTCAAACATGGATTGTCCCGTCCACCCAAAAGTTTATCAAAATTTACTTGGTGAAAATTTTGATACCGTAGAATATATAAGAAAGGATATTCCTTGTCCTAAAGACTATTCTGATATATTTTCCTTACCCTTCGAGCATTATGATATAGGGGTGGATGGACTAGCATTTAAAAAAGAATCACTCATTGAGTTTTTAAAACTTTTCCCAGACTTTATTATTGGTGAGCCGCACTGGGATACAGCAGCTTCAGGAATATTACATAAAAATTTTAACGTGGCACAAAACTTATCTGATTTATATCACATAAAGCATCCGCAGCAGTGGGACGATAACAACTTAACAGAAGCGGGGAAATATAATAAAAAATTATACAAAGACTGTATTAATTATGGCTTAATGTATGATAAACTAATCTCTATAAAAAGAGACTGTGTCATTTTACTAAATACTGAAGATGCTGAAGTATCACACTTAATTACTGATCTGAAAAAAATCTCCAGAAATTCCAATACAGTTTTATATTCAGAGTTTTCTAAAAATATTGGGAGATTTAAAAAGTTGTTAACGGGATTGGGTTACTTGCCAATACGCGCTAAAAACGACTACGTAAGCCAGTTGAATCAAGTCTCAACTATATCAAATATGTTAGCAAAACGATTTTTTGATCACGGTTCGATAATTATATTCTTACCAAGCTGCAACAGTATTGACTTTGAGTTAATAAACAAAATCAAAATTAATTTAAAGAGAAACCCAATCATCAAAGAGCAAAACTATTTAGCAATAAATCCAAGTAAAACCATTGATATTGATCGTTTTTTTGATTTTTATGTTGACAATTCCAGGCAATATGATAATATTGATAAATATTCATTTATTAATGATGAAGGTTTATTAGAATTATTTAAAAATTATGGACATTTTCAATCCGCAAATATGCCTATCTAAGTATCTAAAAAATAGCTGGGCAACAAACATTGAAACGGCTCATGCTCCAGATAAAATTCCAGTAGAGCTAATTGGTGGAGTACCAAGGTTAAGGCTGGAGTATAATGAAGGGAGCAATCAAGACTGGTTTGCAAGCGCAATCCCATTATCCTCAGACTGGAGTGGTGTTGACATATCCAACTTTGAACATTTAACCTTCAACATTTATAGCGAGCATGCTATTGGTGGATTAATTAGGCTTGAAGATGAAGACCAAGTTGAGAGTGCAGATTTTGAAATAGAAAAAAGCATGGCTCCAGAAAAAGATGTTTCTGTTAGAGTGAGAGTACAAGCTCTACTAGAAGGAGCTGATAATTTTGATAAACAAAAATGTAGGCTTTTAAAGATTGTAGGCTACAAGGGTGCTGCTTTTTATCTATCGGAGATTTGCATTGAGTAGTGAAACTTATATATCATCCTGTATGTCAGTGGCAGCGGCCAGTACTAACAGAGCTAAGAAGCTTTGAGCTTTTGCAACAAAAGCCTCTAAAGCAAGATGTTACATATATCGCGGCACCTTGGTCAACACTAATAGATAAATTAGACTTTGGTTCGCCTCAAGACAAGCTTCTAGCAAAAAAGTATTTTTCTAAAATAGAAAAGTTAAATTTAAAAAATGCTTTTACAGTTTGCCAACATGATCGATTTCATAAAATTTTACCAGTCTTAAAAGCAGCAGGAGTAGATACTTTGTTTGCGTCACACATGGTAGACGGAAGTGGGCTTACAACGAAAGATTTTGAAATAAAAGATAAATTAAGTTATCCATATTACATTAATGGAATTAGAATAGAAACAATATTTTTATACCCAGTTAATGTAGGTAACCCCAACAATAATAAGGATATATTTTATTCATTTATTGGTTCTTATGGAGACAAGCATATTTCAGACATAAGGCAAAAAATATTTTTAGATAATCATACTTGTGATTCTGTTATTTTAGAGCGACAAGGTTGGCAATTTGATTTGGATGTTTATCAAGAACAGGTTTTAGAGAATTCTACATCTTTAGTTGAGCGTTATATAAATAAGGAAAAATCCATATTCTATAAAGGTATATTGTCTCGATCCAGATTCTCGCTTTGTCCATCTGGAACAGGTCCCTCTTCAATTAGATTTCTAGAAAGCTTGGGTAGCGGCGCAATACCAGTTATACTTGCAGATAACATGATGTTGCCAAAAATAAAAGGTGTTAGCTGGGAAAAATGCACTATAAGAATTAAAGAAAAAAAATATAGTAATCTACGTCAAATACTAACAAACTTAACTAAAAAAAAAGAGAATCAAATGAGGGCTGCAGGATTAAGTGCTTATAATCTTTGTATGGCGCAAAACTTCATAAGAAACATAAGGGAGTATTATGAGAGATAAAAGAGAAGGCAATCCATCAAAAAGTTAAAATGAGAGAGCAAGATATATATACTTGGCCCAATAAAGCTTTTCCATTTAGAGTTTTACTAAATTCTGAAAAATGCAGGATATTTGTTATAGAAAACTTACCGCACAACTACGAGTGGCTTAAATTATATAAACATAATATCAAAAGTACGGATTTCTTTTTTATTATACTTGGGTGGAACTTCTCAAAATGGCTTGCCGAACAAAGTCGATTCATAATAGACAACCTCAATTTAACAAATGAAAATTTTTTTATTCTATACAACTGCCATGAAGAAAAACGCTGTGGAGATGAATTTAATTTAAATGGCAATGTTATTAACCATAACGCATGGATAGATGAGTCAAAAATGAAAATACTTGATGTCGAAAAGAAGTATGATGCGTTATATATAGCTAGACCCTCTCCATTTAAAAATCATTATCTAGCAAGAGGTATAAAAAACTTAGCTCTCGTTGCGGGCGCAAATGCCCACGGAGAAGCTAATTTGTCATTACCCATTTGCAATAATGACGCCTCAAAAGTTTTAAACAAAAAAGAAATTTGTGAGATAATTAATCAGTCTAAGTGTGGACTTTGCCTCTCGACAGAAGAGGGTTCTTGCTATTCATCCTCCGAGTATCTTCTTTGCGGCGTCCCAGTAGTTTCAGTACAGTCTAAAGGCGGAAGAGATGTATGGTATTCAAAAGAAAATTCTATTATCTGCGAACCTACAGAAGATTCTGTAACTCAAGCAGTTGCAAAAGCTGTAAGTAAAAAATGGGATAAAGATTTAATAAGATCGAATCATATTCACCAATCGACATATTATAAAAACTTATTTATAAAAGAAATACAAAAAGTTTTAGATCGTTTTGGTTTTTGCAAAATGTCTTCAAATCAAGTCTTTGATTGTTACTTTGATTGGTACTGTAGATATCAATGTGACGCAGAGGGACAACATCCGTATAGCAGAACCTCTAATATTGACAAACTGGCAAAATTTTTTAATCATGATTGACCATAAAAATAAATTTATTTTTGTACATATCCCAAAAAATGCTGGCACAAGCATGGAAAACTTTCTTTTTCCCGAGAATTTTACTTTATTTCCTAAAACCAAAGAAGAGGTTTTAAGGTCTCAAGAATTTTTATACGGACAGGACAATGACAGCAAAAGATTTCTCCAGCACTTAACAATGGAAGAAATTGACATGGTTCTTAACACAAAAAAATATAAAAATACATTTTTAGAAACCTCAAAGGCAAATAGTTATTTTAAATTTTGTTTTGTTCGAAACCCCTGGGATCGAGCGGTCTCAGAGTGGAAATGGAGACAGGCTACAGACAAAAGTTTCCTAGAAGTAAACTTTATTAATTTTTTAACGAATTTTTTATTTCTCAGGCAAAATGAAGACCACTTCATGCCTCAATATAAATATATATACAGAGACAAAAAATGCCTAGTTGATTTTATAGGTAGATTTGAATCTTTAAATCAAGACTTTGATTATGTTTGCAAGAAAATTGGCAGGGGATGTAATAAATTATTGCATAATAACAAGAGCGAAAGAAAGCACTATTCCGAATACTACAACTCGTTCACTATGAACTTAATTGGCGATGTATACAAAAGAGACATTGATTATTTTAATTATTCTTTTTGAGGCGAATGAAGACTAAAAACATACTTTTTTTACATGTTCCAAAATGCGCTGGTTCTAGCATGCGCCACACATCTTTGTTAAAAAATACCAGTGCAATAATTCATCCTATCCTAAGAACTGGAGCAATTGAAAAGATAAAAGACCAATCTCTGGATGATTATTTCAAATGCGCTTTCGTAAGAAATCCATGGGATAGATTCGTATCATTATATTTTTATTTTTACAATATGAAGCCTGACCATTTTGCTTATCAATACGATCAACCTTGCGTAGAAAGAATACAACCCTATAAAACATTTGAGGATTTTTGCATGAACTTTGAAGAATTCAACCATGGTAAGTTTCATTTCTTTTCCCAATCTCTGTGGACTCACTCTAATAAAGTTTGTTTCGTGGATTTTATAGGAAGGTACGAAAATTTACAAAATGACCTTGGCAAACTTGAATCCATGCTTAGTTTAGATGTATCAAAACTGCCTCATAAAAACAAAAGTAATCATCTCCCTTATCAAAAGTATTATAATAGTAAAACGATTGATATAGTAGGAAATCTCTATAAAGAAGATATAGAAAATTTTAATTATGATTTCGAATAAAAAATATTTATTTTACGACGATATAGTTAGGGGTGCAGGAATCGGCCACACCCTTTGTTCTTACATTTTTGGCCTGGAGTTATCAAAAAAAATTAACCTAGAATATTTACCTTGTAAAATTAAACCTGGGCATGGACTTTCTGACATTGAAAAATATCTTGGCTTGCAGAATTTTGAAGAAAGGCGAGAGCAACTAATTAAAAGTAATCCAAATGAAATTTTTCATATTAAATATAATAAAAATTTTTCACAATCATGCGTACCAATGAATAGCTGGAACTCTGATCAATGTAAATTTATTCAAGATAAGTATGGTAGAGCGAAACACCCTGACTCAAATTATATTAAAAAAGATTTTGTAAACATTGCCGTATCTATAAGGAGGGGAGATGTTGTTCATTATAAAAGTAGTTTTAAAAATCGCTTAATGCCAGATAGCTTTTACAGAAATTCAATTTCTTTTTTGCTTTCAAGCTTAAATATTGATAAATATTTTATAAATATTTTTTCTGATGGAGCACTTCGGGAAGCTCATTATGTTAATGAAAACGGTGAGCATATTGAATTAGAAAAACTAATTCCCGAATTCCATGATAATGCAAGCATGAACCTTTCGGATCATTCTGGCGGCTCAACGCCTGGACTAAGGAATATTACATTCGACCATATGTGGGCTTGTGTCAATTCAGATATTTTTCTGGGTAGCATCTCTGGCTTTTCCGAACTGATATGCATACTTAGATCTTTTAAAAATTGCTATATGCCAAGTAAAAAATTAGATGGGAAATTAATATGTTTAAAAAATGAATTTTAATGTCTATAGCTTAGAGTTTCAGCGGTATATTAGGCCTAAAAATTTGCTTTTTGCGGGAGCAAACGACATGCAAGAAATGCTAAATAAAGAGGTTAAAACTTCTTATTTTAAATCCTTTTCCAAAGCTGTTTTTATAGAGGCGGACCCAGATATATTTAAAAAACTAAAAGCAAATGTAAATACATTTAATAAAAAATTTCAAAAAAGTTTTATTGCCAAAAACGCCTTAATATCAAATGAGGACGATGAAGAATATACTTTTCATGTTATGAGTAATGGCGGTCAATCTTCTTCAATATACGAACTTGATACATTCCATTTAAATAGATTTTCAACTAGAGAGGTCTCGCAAAAAAAATTAACCTCAAAAACCCTATCAACAATTATAAAGGAAAGCGGGTTGAATAATGAAAAATTTGATCTCGAATTAGATTTGCAGGGTGCAGAGCTAAATGCCCTTAAGGGCCTAGATTTAAAATATTTTAATCAAATTATATCAATTTTCGTTGAGGTGAGTTTTGATAGTTATTATAAAAATGCCCCGCTTTTTCCAAAGATTGATGAGTTTTTAACTGAACGTGGATTTTTTATTTGTCCTCCTCATGGGCCAGGTTTTCATGGAGATTTAAATGGCTTGTTTCGGCGAGGAGTTTTTACAGGCGGGGACAGTGGGTTTTATAAATATAAAACTACGACAGTTGCACTTGATAAATATTTTGATATATTACCCCCTATTGAAAAAAGAAATTATGAAGAGTGGCATTTACCGAGTCATGGAACAGTAAATTATTTAAATAAAAATTTTAAAAACATTTTAAATTTATAGCTATGCCCATCTTTGGATCAGTTTCTTCTTTGAATTATAGTAAATTTTGGCCGCAATATTGCCTAGAGCTTAGAGACGTTTATATTGGTGGCGGGGGAGCTATTTATCATGAAGATGGAAAACTTCATAAATTAGCAAATTTTAATTATTGTTTTTGGAAAAACTTACATAATAATGAAGTCAGGCCAAATAACCCCATTGAGTCAATAAATTATTCAGAAGAAATAAACTTAAAACAATTTGAAATAAAAGAGCTTAGTACTAATGAGGATTATATTTTTGCTCATCATTTTCATAACATATATGTTTTTGGTCATGTTTGGGATGTTTTTCAAGATTTAGAAAAGATAGAACTTTTGAATTTGTCTAATCCTAAATTAATTGTTCCGCAGATGACTAACCACGTAAACGACCTTAAGTTTCATTTAGAATTATTTGGCTATAGTGAAGATAAAATTTTAAGCCTTAATCTTCCTGGACACAAACCCTGTAATGTTTTATATAAAATTCCCAAATTATACTACCCTTCTCCTACGGCATATCCTTCTCAAATATCTAAAGGCGGAAGGGATTATCTAAATTCTAAATATAGTAAATTATGTTCTAACGAAAAAGAAGAAACTAAACTTTACCTTAAAAGACCTAGTGCAAAAAGTAGATCAGTTTTAAACGATGAAGAAATAATTAAGTTTTTAAAAGACGAAGGCTTCACTATCGTTTCTGGCAAAGAGGGAATCAGGGAACACATAAAATTATTTAAAAACGCTTCGATAATTATTGGGGCGCACGGCTCATTGTTTAGAAATATGATTTTTTGTGAAAAAAGTCCAGTTGTTTACGAATTATGCCCAAGTACCAGAATAGACTATAATTTTTTAGGGATAAGTAAGACCTTAGATATGAATTACAATTGGCTAAAAGTAGAGGCTGACGAATATTTCAACATATCTATTGACATAGATTTCTTACATAATATTTTAAAAAAATAAAGGTAGAATTTTTTTGACAGATCCATATAATCGTTATATGATTTCACTTTACAAACCAAACTCAAAGAATAATGGTTGCGCTTTTAACTTTCAAATAGGTACAGATAATAAAAGCAAAGAGCCAACTTTATATGTTAGTGCAATTCAGCAGTATAGTTGGGATGCCGATAAAAGAATAGGGTCTTTTTCAAAAAATAGAGATAATCCAGAAAAGAATATCAATGTAAAGCTTGATGAATTTGAGTGTGGGGAAATTATTTCTGCCTTCAGAAACAGGAATGAATATTCTACATTTCATGCGTTTGGAGACAATAAAACTTCTATTAAATTTGTACCTTGGGACAAGAAATATAAGCCCTATGGATCAGATAAAGAACAATTAGTTAGAGCTTTCGGGATAAATATTAGTCGATCTGGCAATACTTTTAAAATTCCTCTCGAGCCAGGAGACATAGAAGTCTTATCTCGCTTTCTTAAACATTATCTAGATGAATTGATCAAGGGGAGAGTAAGTAGACAACAAAAGCAATATCGAGACAAAGGTAAGTCTTCGAGTACTAACGGCCATTGCGAGGAGGCTCCATTCTAATGGAAAGAAAAAAAAGAATACTATTTCATAGTAATAACAGCAAGGCGTTTACTGGGTTTGGTAAAAATGCTCGAAATATCTTAAAGTCTCTTTTTGCTACTAACAAATATGAGATTCTTGAGTTATCTAATGGAATTTCATTTGGCCATCCAATTCTGGAAAAAATGCCTTGGAAGTGCGTTGGTTCTGTTCCAAATAATCCAGCAAGGCTTCAGGAGTTAAATAGAGACCCTAATTTACAAAGAAAAGCTGGATATGGCCATGAATTAATAGATCAGGTCGTACAGGACTTTAAGCCTGACATTTATGTTGGCGTCGAAGATATTTGGGCATTTGAGGGCTTCTGGGACAAGAAGTGGTGGAATAAAGTTAATTCCATAATCTGGACAACACTAGACAGTTTGCCGATTTTGCCAATTGCAGAAGAAAATGCCTCTAAAATTAAAAACTATTTTGTATGGGCTTCTTTTGCAGAAAAAGCTCTTCGTAAACATGGACATGATCATGTCAAGACATTAAGGGGCAGTTTGGATTGTGATAATTTTTTTCCAATTGCAAAAGAGTACAAAAAAGAACTGAGACAAAGAAATGGAATCTCTCCTAGTGATTTTATTATAGGGTTTGTTTTTAGAAATCAGCTAAGAAAGAGTGTTCCTAATCTACTAGATGGATTCAAACTTTTTCAAAAGCGACATCCCGAGTCAAATGCTAAATTATTATTGCATACCCACTGGTCAGAAGGGTGGGATATCCCAAGGTTGATAAATGAAAAACAATTAAATCCTGCTGATATTTTAACAACCTACTTCTGCTCTAACTGCGGCCAGTATGAAATTAAACCTTTTTCTGGTCAGTCTCAAGATTGTCGTTTTTGCGGAAAAGAAAAGAGTCAAAACACAACAAATGTTAATGCTGGAGTAGATGAAGAACAGTTGAACGAGATATATAATATGATGGATGTATACTGTCATCCTTTCACCTCTGGTGGGCAAGAAATTCCTGTTCAAGAAGCAAAGCTAACACAGTTAATTACTTTGGTAACAAATTATAGCTGTGGAGAGGATTCATGCACACCTCAAAGCGGAGGACTTCCTCTTGACTGGGCGGAATACAGAGAACCTGGGACGCAATTTATAAAAGCCAGTACGTCTGCAAACAGCATTTGCAAACAACTTATTAAGGTTTTTAAAATGAAGCCTGCAAAAAGAGAGGAGATAGGTAAAAAAGCCAGACAATTTGTTATAGACAATTTCGGAATAGAGGTTATTAGCGGACGGCTTCAGGAGATGTTTGATGGAATGGATGTTTGTGATTGGGATTTCGATTTTAGTGAAAAACCCAGAAATCCAGATTATATTCCGAACGATCAACTTCCTAACGAGGAGTGGCTCACAGATATTTATAAAAATATCTTAAATATGGATGTAAACCCGAAGACAGATCAAGGTTTACAATACTGGATGAACGAATTCGCAAAAGGTGCCAAAAGGGAGGCTGTATTAAATTACTTTAAACAAGTCGCCGCAGAAGAAAATCAAAAAAGCAAAAGAGTTGACTTTGAAGACTTGTTAGATAATACCGAAAACAAGAGAGCCCTTTTGGTTTTAAAAGAAAGCGCGGGAGATGTGTTCAATGCCACGAGTCTATTTAAGTCATTTAAGGAGTCTCACCCAGATCATGATCTTTATTTTGCTTGCGATCCGCAATTTATACCTATCTTAAACGGCAACCCTCATGTTCACAAGTGCTTGGCTTATCACGACGCAATGGAAAACGAGCTTGCTATGATTGGACATGGAGCCAACAAAGGTTATTTTGATTTTTATTGCAATTTGGGTTTGGCAACACAAAGACAGTTAAATTACCTAGGAAACGACAATAAAGTATTGGATATATATTATTAATATTATGAAAGAGTTTTTAGATTTAGGAAAGCAACCTATAGCCAATGGGTTTTTAAAGCAAGAAGAGATTGCTTCTGAGTATTTTTTTGACCTAAAAGTTGGCCTAGAAGAAGAAACAAGGCTGGTGTCCCTGATTAACCCCGTGAATGAAAATAAGATGTTTCATGAAAATTATGCATATAGATCTTCGCAATCGAAAACTATGCTTCAGCATTTTTTACATGTAGGGGAGGGTCTAGCTAAGGCATTTAAGCCGTTTTACGTTTTAGAAATTGGCAGCAATGACGGCGCTTTTATTAAAAATTGGGCAAAGTCAACAAGTTGTGCGGTAGAGCCATGCAAAAACTTTGCGGAAATAACCACTTCAATGGGTTATAAAACCTATAATTCATTCTGGACGCAGGAGCTAGCAGATAAAATCTTAAATGATCGTGGACATAAAATGGATCTCATTTTTTCAGCAAATTGCATCTGTCACATCCCCGACCTCGATGAATGTTTTAAAGCGATAAGTAAAATATTAGCTCGGGACGGGGTTTTTGCATTCCAAGACCCAGACTTGGCTTCTATGATAACAAAAACCTCTTATGATCAATTATATGATGAGCATGCGCATATTTTTTCGGTAACTGCATTAAAAAATATTTTACAAAAATATTCACTACAGATATTTGATGTAGTCCATTATAAAAATATTCATGGTGGATCAAATGTAATAATGGTCGCTCACGAGGGAACAAGAACTCCATCACAAAAATTGGCGAAAGCTCTTAGTTATGAAGATGAAGTTGGATTAAATGACGAAAAAGCGTATTTTACTTTTGCGAAAAATGTCCAACAATCAAAAAAAGAGTTGGTCGAAGAATTATCTAGATGCAAAGACAGGGGGCAAAAGGTAGTTAGCTATGGAGCAACCTCTAAGTCTACTACTGTTTTTAATTATTGTGGAATTAATTCTGAATTAATAGAATTTATTGTAGATACCACTCCCGAAAAAATTGGTAAACTGTCCCCAGGCATGCATATTCCAGTGAAGAGTTACGAAAACTTCACTGAAGATATCGACGTTGCTTTTTTGGGGGCGTGGAATTTTGTAAGTGAAATTTATGAAAAAGAATTGTCTTGGACATATAAAGGGGGTAAGTTTTTTACTCATGTTCCATATTGCACATATGTTGATGGCGAGTTTGTAGGCCAATTAAATACCTTCGGAAATTAACTTGAATTTTACCGCCATTACTATAGTATCTATAACATGGATACAGAGTATACATTTCAAGATGTAATATATAATGAGGATGATAGGGCACAGAGGCTTCTTGATATTTACAATAACGTCAATGGGCAGATTAACATCTCTCATGTTAATTCAGTAAGTCACGTTGTCGCTTGGCATAAACACGACATACAAACCGACTACTGGTTTTGCATTAAAGGTTCTTTTAAAGTTGGTCTTGCGAGTCCTGTTTATAATTTAAACTTTCAAGGCGAAGTTTTAGGTGAAGATGGAAAAGTTGAGAATTTGGCTCTTGATGAGTACAGTTATAATGTTGAGTTTGAGTATCTTTCGGACAAGTATCCCAGGATGCTAAAGATTCCTCCAGGCATATATCATGGCTATAAAGCATTAGAGCCAAACTCAATACTATTATATTATCTAAGTGAAAAATATAATCCAAAAGATGAAATCAGAAAAAAAGTCGGAGAATTCGGAGAAGATTGGGGGACAGAAAACAAATGAGAACGATTAAGGATGTTAAAAAAATACACTTTAACGCATTCACCGATAGTGATGTAGGTTGGGGAACATTAGTGCCATTGGAGCTCTCAAAGAATTTACCCTTTGAGCCTAAAAGAATATTTTATGTTTATTCTGTAGATAATAAAAATAAAAGGGGGCTGCATAGTCACTATAAAACAGAACAGGTTTTAATATGTCTCCACGGTAGCTGCGGAGTAGTTTGTAAAGATGGAGAAAGTGAACTTAGCGTGCTTTTGGACTCCCCGAGCACTGGGTTATACATACCCGAAATGATTTGGGACGAGCAGGTATATATGTCGGATGATACAGTTTTATTGGTGATAGCAAACACTAATTACGACACAAAGGACTATATTAACGATTATGAAGAATTTTTAACTCTAAAGGCTGATGAACGTAACTAAATACAATTTTTCGGTTCCCGCATTATCTATAGATAATTTTATACCAAGCGACTCTCTGGTAAAAGCTGCGGCAGAAAGCTTTAGCGAGGTAGAAGACTGGGTGGAATACACAAAAGAAGATAATCAAATTCAAAGGTGTTCAAAAATTGGAAGAGCTAAAATTCCTCCTGCTGCACTTTTGGTTTTGGATCATATTGCCACTTTCTTCGACCCAAATACTGCTTTTGATGGCCTTACTAAAGGAGCGTTTCCTGACACATCTCATTACGGAGGAGGAATGATGTTGACTCCAAACTCAAATAATGAAGGAGGATTTTTGGGTATGCATGTGGACGCAGGAATTCACGGCAGAAACAATAGTTGGCTTAGGGAATACAGCGCCGTCCTTGGCATTTCTGAACAATATGACTCTTCCTTTGACTTATTGTTGCATGACGGAGACTCTCATATTAGAATTCCATATGCATTTAATAGATTAAATGTATTTAAATGTTGTGAAAATTCCTGGCATGGCTTTCCTGAAATAACAAAAGGTATGGATAGAAAAACACTAGGGGTGATGTATTGGTCTAAGTTACAAGAAGAAGATTTAAGTAGGGAATACGTAAAAGCGAGATTCAATAATGATCTTGTATTTTAATTATGTCTTGGGTGGGAGTATATAAAGATCGCGGAGATTTACCAAAATCATTAAGTAATAATGATCATAATTTTCAAGCTTGGGTGGATAAGCAATCAAATAGAATAAAAAATCTAGATAAAGAGCTTTACCTAATCAAGAGGAGAAATTCTTTTTTTATTGACTTATTAAAAAAATATAATAAGGCCCCAAGCGTTTTAGACTTCGGGGGTTCACTAGGTACAAGCTTTTTTTCAGTTTCTAATTTGGTTAATAAATATTATATTGTAGAGACAGAAAAGATTGTCAAAGCGGGGAATAACTTAGGGGTTGATAACCTCACTTTTTTTAACTCAATTAGCAACACCCCTCAAGTAGATATAGTTTATATAAGAACTTCTCTTCAGTATAGCCCTGACTGGAGAAAAACCCTAGAAGAACTTTTAGCTAAAAAGCCAAGGCAGGTGATTCTCTCTCACCTTAGCGCGGGGGATATAGATACATTTTTAACTATTCAAAACTGGGGAGATATGCAAATTCCATATTGGTTTATTAACTTAAAGGAGATAAAAACCCTCTTCCTAGAAAGAGGTTTCAAATTAATGAAGGAGCAAGATTCATTAATACTTAAGGAATGTCCTAAAACATGGGCTTCAATACGCAAATTTCCGAAATCTAAAAGACTAGAGAAGACTGTTGACATATCGTTTATTAATGAATAAAGTATTATTATACGGAGGAACAGGTCAATCAAAAATTATTAAAGATATAGTTGATGATTTGACTGACTATTCAATAAAAGGGGTAATTGATGATACAGTTAATTTGGATCAACCATTTGGTGTTGATTTTTTTATCGCTGGAAAAGATTGTTATCAAACATGGAAGGCTCAAACTCCAGATTATAAAGATTATTTTTTCGCAATTACGATTGGAAATCCTCACGGCAAAGTTAGAAAGCGTTTATATAAAAGACTAGAAGATGACGGGTTAAAGCCTATGAATTTTATTCACCCTAATGCAGAAATAAATAACAAATTGTCAAGCAAAGGCCTTCAGATTCATTCTCGATCAATTTTAAATCCATTTTCATTAATTGGGAACTATTGTATTATTAATACTGCGGCTATAGTTGAGCACGATTGTATTTTAGAGGACTGCGTAGAGGTGGGACCAAATGCCACGGTTTGTGGACAAGTTTACATTGGAGAGAATACATGGATTGGAGCAGGGTCTGTTGTTAGGGATAAGGTTAAAATTGGAAAAAATGTTATTGTCGGAGCGGGGGCAGTTGTGGTAAATGACATTCCAGACGATCAGGTGGTCGTTGGGAACCCAGCTAAATTATTAAGGAAAATTTAAAAAATGAAAAGTAAAGAAATATATATGGCTGGGGCAGATGTTGGTGATCTGGAAATTGAATATGTTACCGATGCGCTTAAAAATGGCTGGTACAACAACAAATATTATTACGTTGAAAAGCTAGAGTCTGAATTTGCAAAATTTCATGATAGAAATTTTGCATTGATGACGCCAAATTGCACAAGTGCAATTCACCTACTTCTAGCAGCATTAGGAATTAAAAATGGAGATGAAGTTATTGTTCCAGAATGCACTTGGATTGCAAGTGCGGTTGGAGCCGTCCACTTGGGAGCAAAACTTGTGTTCGCAGATATTGAGAAAGACAGCTGGTGCATATGTCCAAATTCTATAAGAAAAAACATAACAAATAAAACCAAGGCAATTATTGCTGTAAATCTTTTTGGCAACATGGCAGACTGGAATGAACTCAAAAAAATATCTAAAGAAACTAATATTCCAATTATTGAGGACGCCGCAGAATCATTAGGCTCAACATATAATAATACCAAAGCGGGTAAGTTTGGAATTGGTTCTACTTTTAGTTTTCATAACACAAAAACCATGACTACTGGCGAAGGAGGTATGCTACTGCTTGATGATAAAGATTTATTTAATAAATGCGTCAAGCTTAGAGACCTAGGAAGGGGGCCTGAAACAAAGCCGTATTTCAATGAAATAGTGGGTTATAAATATATGCCGTTTAATGTTCAAGCTGCGCTGGGACTCGGGCAATTTGAAAGAATAGAAGAATTAGTAAATATTAAAAGGCATCATTATAATTTTTACAAAAATGAACTTAAAAATCTTAAGCTAGAATTTAATCATGAACCTTCTAATGTTTTAAATTCGGCATGGATAACTTCGATTGTCTTAGATAAAAGCTATAATATAAATAAAAGCCTGTTTATAGAAAAAATGCAAGAAAAAGGGGTGCCATCTCGTCCATTTTTTTATCCATTGTCTAGCCTTCCAGCATTTAAACAATCGAAAGAGGCGGAGAACCCTAATAGTTATGATATTTCAAATAGGGGGATAAATCTGCCTGGAGCTGCAAATCTTACAGATGACCAATTACTTTTTATTTGTAACACGATTAAGGAGGTTTTAAATGATTAGTTTGTTTAACATACAAGACTATAAAATTGATACTTCTGAATTTGACCACTATCTACATGGCTCAATTGTTAATGAGTTTGAGGAAGCTTTTTGTGAATATGTTGGGGCGAAATATGCATGCGCTTTAAGTAGTGCAACAAATGCTATTTTCTTATTGCTACTAAACAAAAATTGTAATATTTCCGTTCCAAGTATGATTCCACCCGTTGTCTGTAATGCTGTTATAACTTCAAATAACTCTTTACAATTCTCTGATGACACAGAGTGGATTGGTAACTCTTATGTTCTGCATCAGTTTTCAGATTATAAAATTATTGATTCTGCGCAAAAAGTCGAAAGGGACCAATTTAAAGATGAAGCTAATGCTGACGATGTAATGCTTTTTAGCTTTTACCCAACTAAGCCAGTAGGAGGTTCTGACGGAGGCATAGTTGTATCTAACGATTTTGAAAAAATAAAATACCTAAAAGAAATAAGTATGAATGGAATGTCTTATTCTCCCAATAACTGGGAAAGAGAACTTAAGTTTCCAGGATTTAAAATGTATATGAATTCAATCCAAGCCTTTATAGCTAATAATAATTTAAAATTATTAGACGACAAAAAGAAAAGGCTGAAATACATAAGAGAGATTTATAATCTTGAGCTAAAAGAGAAGAATACCTCTGATCATTTATATAGAATAAATGTAAACAACAGAGCTGACTTTATTAGTAAAATGAAAAAGGAAGGGGTTGTCTGTGGAATACATTATAAAGCCTTACATAACTCAATGGTATACAATCAATATGCGAAAAAAGATATAAATTACAATAATTCCTTGAAAGAGTCGGCTTCCACAGTTAGTATACCTTTTCATGAGCAACTCACAGATAGTGAAATAAATAAGGTTATAAGCTTAATCACTAAATGGAAAGATTTATAAAATGAATATATTAGAAAGTTATAGTTTACAGTCGGGATTGAAAATTGAAAAGCCTTTTATTTATGATAGCTTTTTTCCATTAACTGTTGATAGGTATATCACCTTTCATTCCCACTCAAAGTTTGATAGTAGGAACTATTCATATTTGCAAGAAGTAGTTTCCTTACTAAAAAGCTCTTTAAAGGGTAAGAATATTACCATTGTTCAAGTTGGGTTGGCAGAAGACCCCGAAATCCCTGGAGCTTTAGACCTCAGAGGAAAATGCACGATCAATCAAACCGCTTATATAATTAGCAAATCTATGGCTCACTTTGGCGTAGATAGCTTCCTGCTTCATTTGGCATCTCATTATGATGTACCTTTTGTTGGAATTTATTCTAATATGTTTAAAGAGCAGTCTATGCCGCTCTGGGGGGATACATCTAAGCAAATTCACATACAGTCGCCAAGAGACGAGGGTCACAAACCCACATATTCAACGCAAGAAAATCCTAAAACAATCAATAGAGTTATGCCTGAGCAAATTACCAATTCGGTAATTTCTTTAATTGACAAGAAGGAGGGTTTAAAGCAGTTAGATCAATCCACCATTCATCTTGGAAGCCAATTTCAAATTTCCGTAGTGGAGGTGGTTCCAAACTTCGTCTCTCAAAATAACTTACTACAGGGTACTATGATTAATTTGAGGTTAGATTTAGGTTTAATAACAGAGTCACTCCCATATTGGTTGAGTAATAGACAAGTCAACTTAATATCAAAAGAACCTCTTTCCTTAGAATATATATATAATTTTAAAAATAACATAAAAATGGTAAATTTTGACTTAACTGACCTTACGGAGGGAAAGGCAAAAAGCGCAATAACCAATTCATACCTAAAAGACCTTAAAAAAGTTATTCCAAATGTTAACTTATTCGTAAGGAAAGAAGACTTACTTCCTAAGACTAGATTACAGTTTTTTGATTGGGAAGTTAACCTTTTCAAGGCAAAAACAAAAGAAAACCTTGACAAGTCTGAGCTTGTGTGCGATAATACTTACTATAAAAGCGCGAAATCCCTTCTTTCAGAAGGGAAGCAGTATCAATCCATAGCAGCCTGGAAAAACAAGATAGAATATCAAGGGGAACCCGAAAAGATTATAGATCAAGAAGATTTCTGGGCTGATATAGATCATTATAGAGTATTTAACAAACAATAGACATGCCAAGAAGAAAAAAATCTGAGACAACAAATGAAGGAACTACAGTAGTAGTTGACGAGAAACTTGAAGTAGACAACTCAATAGGTCCAACTTTATACCAAAGGGACGAGAATGGCTTACTTAAGAACGTCCAATATATTTTCAATGACGATGGCTCAGTGAACTGGAGGGCGATGATCAAAGAGGAGCATTTGTTTCCAAATAAAGGCTGGTTTGAGTCGAGAGGTAAAGACTGCCCTAAGTCAACTGAGGGTCTTGAGGATCATCAATTATTAATAAAACTTGGAGGAATAAAAGAGCTTGCAAAGCTCAGGGGTTTTAGTAGCGTCTGTTATGAAACAGTTAAATGCGAAAAAGATCATGTTGCAGTTTCCTGTGCTATAAATTTCAGCCCAAACTATGAAACTAACGCTGAACCTATTCTTTTTGAAGATATGGCTAATGCTACTTTTAACAATACTAGCAGTTTTGCCACTAAGTTTCTTGAAACTATTGCTTGTAATCGTGCTTTTGTTCGTGCAGTAAGAAATTTCTTAAATGTTCATATTGTTGGCGATGATGAAATTGATAAGTCAAATGCGTCAAATATGACAACAGAGCAGTCTATTTCAGTCGGCCCCACATCAATCTTAAAAAAATCTATTGCCTCGAAACTAGGTATTGAAGATTTTGCATCTTTTAAAGAGAAGCTTCGAGAGTATTGGGCAGATGGCTCTTATCAAAATGAAAGCGTTAAGGAGTGGCAGGATTTTGAAGATATTCCAGCAAAAGAGGCAAGGATTCTTTTAAAGCTTGTTTCTCAGTCGTGAACTTTATTTTAGCTTGTTTATGCGGTTTATTTCTTATCTTCATTGTAAGAACTTATTTTATTAACAGAAATTTAAAGCAAAAATATACCAAGCTTTATTCTCAAAAAAAACAAAGCGAAGTAAGATTAGGTCAAATAGCAGAGCAAATTGCTCCATTCTTAGATCATTTTCCCTACAACCCAAAAGCAGCTCAATTCCTAGGCAATCCAATAGATTATATTGTATTTGAAGAAGATGAGGTAATTTTTGTGGAAGTAAAATCGGGAAATAGTAGACTAACTAAAAAACAACGATTAATTAAGGACAACATAGAAAATGGAAGAGTTAAATTCAAAGAAATCCGAATCAAATAAACTATACGAAGCCCGTTGGGTGTGGTATCACACTATTTTGGCCGTAGAATTACTTGCGGTCATTGTACTTGTTGCGGCTCACATTAGCAAAACTAATAAAGTGATTGAGTTGCTTGAACAGGTTATTAGATAAGTCTTGACAAGTATTTAAATCTTTGCTAGAGTATATAGCATAATGAATTTATTGTTTAAAACAAAAACCTACCTCGTAGGCCACATGCAATACCTTGAAGGTAGAGACTGGAGGCAAGGCGTAACAAAAAGTCTGGGTCAGCTTGGCGTGACCTGTTTTAATCCTTATGAGAAACCTTTCATAAAGGACGTTGAAGAAGATGAAGCGTCCAGAGAAGAAATGGAAATATGGATGAAAACAAAACAGTATGACAGAGTTTCGGAAAGAATGAAAACTGTCAGATCTTATGATCTCAACTTAGTAGATCGTTCTGATTTTATTGTGGCCCATCTGGTTCCAGATGTAGCCAGTTGGGGAAGTGCAGAAGAAATCGTAACGGCGGTTAGAATGAAGAAGCCTGTATTTGTCAGCATGGAAGGCGGAAAATCAAAAACTCCATTGTGGATGCTTGGAATGTTTCCCCACAAATATATTTATAATTCACTTGACGAAATTGTTGATATGCTATATGCTATTGATAGTGGCAATAAAGAAATTGATTCTGATAGATGGAGATTACTAAGAAGAGAGTATAGATAATGGAAACGCTAGAGCTTTTAAAACATTTTTTTTGCAGTGATATTTCACTGCAAGTCATAACAGGAATAGGGGTGGGAATTTATTTTTCCATTAAGTCAATGGGGGTAGAAGGTTTAGATGGCTGACAGAGTATTTAAGAATTTAAGAAGAATTGTGCGCTCCCTCAACCTAGATGGAGATCAAAAACAACACTACAAAAGATTAAAAAAAATTTATTTAAAGACTCCTGCGGATTCAAGAGAGGAGTTTTTAAAGTTAATACAAAATAACAAAAATTATGAGTGAAAAAAATAATACGAATGAATGGAAGTCCAGAGAGCTAGGTGCTTTATGGGCAAGAAAGGGCAAGAACCAAAACTATTTCTCTGGGTATGTTACTGTGGGAGACTTAGGTTTTGAAAAGAGAATTAAAATTGTTGGATTTAAAAATAATTTTAAGGATAATGAAAATCAACCAGATTTCAGGCTTTATCAGTCAGAAGCTGAAGCAGAAGCGTCTGAGTCATCTAACAATCAAGCCGAGGGAGAAGATCAGGATTTGATTTAATGAGGCCCGAAGTAGAAGCATCTCTAATGTTTTTAGATTCCTTTTGCTCTCGTAATGGAGTAGCGTTACAATCTAAACAAGTAAAAGAAAACATTTATTTAGTAGGCTCAGGTCTAGAAGCTGTTGGAAGTGTTGGTTATACTACCAAAGGTGAAGTAAAATGTTTCTTTAAGGATAGAGGAAAAGAGCATTGGGCTATAGCAGAGGGTTTTTCCGATGAGCAAATTATGGAAGAGCTTGCTGATGAAATAGTTAGAGAAGTTTCTCTTCAAGAGCTTGCATCATTAATAGTTAAAAAGTCTAATTGTGATGAATAGTTCTTCAAAAATAGAGAGGAGATACTCGGAAGTTATACTTCTTCCAGAGTACTCCGATCTAAAAACTAGGTCTGAAGCAGATACGTCATTTTCACTAGGACAAAAAACTTTTGCCGTACCAGTTGTGCCTTCAAACATGAAGGCTGTAATGGATTTTGATACGGCTAAAAGATTATGTGATAATAATTATTTTTACATAATGCATAGGTTTGACGTTAACCCAGTTAAATTTTGCGAAAGCACCCAGGAGTGGAATTGTATCTCAATAAGTATTGGAGTACAAGAACAAGACAGGGACAATATTATGTTGTTGTCAAGATATGGACTTAGGGTAGATTATGTAACAATTGATATTGCTCACGGACACTCCATTTTGATGAAAGAGACCATTGAATTTGTTAAGAAAAATCTACCAAATACATTTGTTATCGCTGGAAATGTTGCAACATCAGATGCAGTAAAAGACCTACAAGGTTGGGGTGCAGATTGCATTAAAGTTGGAATAGGTCAGGGTTCGGTTTGTACAACAAAGGATAAAACTGGTTTTACTAGACCTATGTTCTCTTGCGTTTTAGATTGCGCTAGTGTTTCAAAAGTTCCGATTATAGCCGATGGAGGCATTAAATCAAATGGAGATATAGCAAAGGCTTTAGTGGCTGGCGGAGATATGGTAATGGCTGGTTCTTTATTTAGTAGTTGTACAGATAGCCCTGCGGCTTCAGTAGTAGTAAATAATAGAATCTACAAACAATACTTTGGTTCTGCAAGTGAACATAACAAAGGTCATAAAAAACACGTAGAAGGAGTAATGAAGGAAGTTCCTTCTAATAATATGTCTTACATTGAAAAGTTTGCTGAAATTAAACAGGACTTACAAAGCTCAATTTCCTACTCAGGAGGAAAGGATTTAAGTTGTTTTTACAAAACTAAATGGAGACCTCAAAATGGATGAAGAAGAATATGAAATTGTCTTTGACGTAGACTCTAAATTTAATGATAAAATTGAAGAATTAGAAGAGTTAATTATGAATCTTTCTGACAAGATAGATTCTATTCAAAATTTTTTAGAAAAAAAACTTAATTAATATAATATAAACTATGGAAGAAAACGACCAAAAAGATACAGTAATCTCTTACTTAGCAAACCAATTACTTGGCGAAGTTACATTCGCACAAGTTTTTGAAATGGCAAAGTATCAGGTTTTTAAGCAAGCAGAAGAGGCATTTGATAAGATGTCTAAGAATGAAGTGCAAAACTTAGCAAAACAAATTGAAGATGCTAAAGTGCAGTATGAAAAAGAAGAAGCGGAGGGTGTGACTGAACAAAGCGAATAAATTAGCATTTTTTTGGGGGCGTAATGGATTCGACCAGTATTGAATACTTTTATTGCAAGTAGGAGTGGGCTGGCTCCTTAAAAAGCCCGTGGTTCATAAGTGCCAAGTCTAAACTTGTAAATGGTCTTCTTGATCGTTTCAACCCTGCTAAGAAGCTTGCTTCTCGTAAGGTTGTTGCTCGTAAAAGAGCGTTCGGTCAAGTGGCTGTCGCAGCATAAGCTGCCCCTCACCTCTTGGACGCAGATAAGGGAAGGTGGGGTCAATATCTGCAAAAACAGATAAAGTTTACTTGTATCACAAACTGTAGTTCGCTGAGTATTCGGAGGCAAATAAATGAAACAAGAAGTTAGATGTTAATATCCAAACTTTAAAAAAAATTAACTAAACTTGTAGAAATAAAAGATTGAAGATGATTGGGACGCGGGTTCGACTCCCGCCGCCTCCACCATTATGAACGAATATA
>CEUT01043831.1_pt1 | contig 24334 bp, 32 predicted proteins | sample 531401 | NCBI WGS metagenome assembly CEUT01 (sample SAMEA2622821, study PRJEB7988) | marine metagenome | biome: marine biome (ENVO:00000447); feature: surface water layer (ENVO:00002042); material: "saline water (ENVO:00002010), including plankton (ENVO:xxxxxxxx)" | depth 5 m | reverse complement strand
CCTAATGTAATAAATATACCGTTTTTTTAATTTAATTTAAAGTTTTAAGCCATTAATTAATGTTACAATTTACCTGAGACCGCCTGTGCCGGAAGTCCTTCTAGCTCTTTCGGCAGCTGTTTCTTCTGTTTCCAGTCGTTCAGATACGTCTGATTCGCCGAGGGTGCCTGATGTTCCGGCAGCTAAAACTTCAGGAGGTATTTCTTGTTCACTTGTGCCTAGTTCTTGTTCACTTGTACCTAGCATAGCGTCTTGTTCTGTTTGTTCGCTGCTCGTTTGTCCTGTATTTTCGGTATCGTAATTTGCATTTCTTCCTCGTTGCTGATCAAAAATTTCATCTACGTTAGCGCCCCATTCTTTTGGGTTAAACTCAAAATGAATTGGATCATCAAACGTACCACCCCAGGTGAGGAAAAACGGCTCCTGTGTTACTGCCTTTATCAATTGGGTGTCCGTCCATACTGAAAGATCTGACTTGGAATTTATAACATTCCCAGCAGCATCAATCATATTTATATCAATTGCAAAACCACTAATGTGCCTACTGCATGTACCACAGGCAGCTACGATTTTGCTTTTACCTGATTTATAGTCTTGGTGTAGTTTTTCTTGTTGTTCTTGGGTTCTAAAACCAGAAGTGATTTGTACTTTTAATCCCAAATCGTTTGCAACAACTAAAAAAGCTTTTACCCAAATGTCAAAAGGCTGCTTAACTGCCGGGGGTGGTCCACCGCTTACATATGTGCTATGAGGTCGATACCCAGCGAATACTGGAGTAGTTTTACCGGGGATGTCCTCTTTATCATAGCGTTCTGCTAATTCTCTCAAGGTTGAAGTTATTTCAATAGGAGGAGGCGGTATGTATGACTCGCCATATTTAAAATATGTTTTAATAGTTTCACATCTATTAGCTGAGAGTGTCTTTTCTCCCGTTTCGTTTTTGTCAATAAGATCTATAAATTTGGCTGTTTGTAAGTTATAAAGCCCATCTGGATTTGTCTCCAAACTAATGAGTATGTAAGAGCCAATATTTACTCCAGTTTTTGTTGGGGTCGCAACAGTGGTGTGTGCGGATATTAGCGCATTTTGTTCACATTTATCTTGTGCTAAGGTTATATCACAAGGATTTTCTAATAGTGCGTGTGGGTTAACTTCTGAGTGAGTAATCCTGACCTTAAATTTTTTAAAACTTTGTTCTTGTCTACCCACACCGCCAGAATAGCCCATAGCTTTATATTCACTTAAGCTAATTGTCGTAGGATTACTGATCACTACTGCGTAAAAAAGTTCTTTCCCAGCGAATTCATCAGGACTAAAAAAGCTCTGAAACATCTGCGTTAACCCGGAGGTTGCATCTTTAGCGATGTCACCAAAATTGTAGCTGTCAAGAAGGGAACTTTTTTTGAGTCGTCCCATTACGAAGAGTCCTTTTGTAAAATATCATAAATTTCATTTTTATCGCTTTCAGTAAGCTCAAAACTTTGTTCTTGGTTTTTGGACTTGAGACCAATAATTTTTACAAGCTGCTCATTTGAGCGCTGCATAGTTTCAATGTGCTTAGCCGCAACAGGGCTGAGACCTCTGTTGTTGTCAGCATCAGAAGCAATCTGGTTAGCTATCTCATTCAAGAACTCTCTAGCTAATTTTCTATCATCTCTGATATTATCAAGCGCCTCGCCAATCAGGGTGTCAAGGTCTGCATTTTTGCTCATAGGTTTCCACTCTCCCAATCTGTCTTAAAAGAATAATATTTCTTTTTAAACTTCTTGAGTGAGTTAACTATCTGTTTTGTATTTAAGCCAGTTATCTCACGCAAGTATAAATAAATAGCTTTCTTGTTGAAAATTTCAATGTCGTCTTTTGATTCAAATAGGATGTTTATTGCTTTATAAACTTTAAGATCATTGTCTTTCATTTGGCTTTCATCCCACGATTTTATCTCAGAATAGAAGTGAGACCAAAACTCATCGTTTTCCCTTTCTGTCAAATAAGATTCATTTGTAGAAAGAAATTCTTCTTCGTAGTGTTTAGCAATGTTGTCAAAATCAACTTCTCTTTCGCGTTGTTTCTGTTGTTTTTTGACTTTGTTGATAAACCAGTTTTTTGTAATAACAGAGAAATACGAGAATGCCTTTGAACCTTTACTTGGATTGTATTTGTCCAAAATAGTCATTAGCCAAATCTTACACTCATCTCTCAAGTAGTCGATGTTCGGTAGATTTGTAAACTTATATGTAAACACAATCTTATCAACCATCTCGCCTAATGCGGGTTGAATGTATGTTATATAAAGATGGGTTCTCTCTTGAATACAATTAGTGGCTGTGTACCTTATGATTGCATCTTCATGAACTTGGGTAAAGTAATGGTTCTTTTTTCTCGCACTACCTTTACGGCGCCGTCTCCTGGTTTTAGGCTTCGGCTCTGGCTGCTTCTTCGTTGTCAATTTCTTCTATTTCCTCTGCTGTTATGCCTTCTTCCGTCAGAGAATAGATAAATTCAAAAGTTTCAAGCTGCTCATTAAAAGATTGTGCATGATCCATTAACCCCTGTAGGGTTTGATCACCATAATACATCTCCATCTGATACAAACTAGAAACGTGATTAGAAAAAGAATCGACCATCATTTTTAAATCGCCCAATTCTTCTGAAACATATAACAGTCTTGATATGGCTGAGCGTGCATAAACAAATACAGCAACATTTAATATAACACTAAACGTTGCGACAATGGTTAATATAATTTCAAGTTCCGTCATAATCTTTTTTAGTCTCTTGTTTGAGTACTTCCAATATTTCTCTATTGTCTTCAATATATTTTTTTGTTAAATTACCAGTAGATTGCTGCTTCTTGTTATTGTTTAAACGAATTGGCTTAGTTAACATTTTCTTAATTTTGTCAGATTCGCACTCTATACAAGCAACTTGTATGTCGTTAATTCCATGAAATACAGTAAAATCTGACTGGCAATTTTCACAAAAATATATGTAACGTGGCATTTCTCAATTATTCTACCATGTTGAGTAGATCTTGTTCAGTAATTTTCTCTTCATTGGACATTCGAACGGTTGGCGGATTAGCCACTATCAAGCCATCTTCGGTGTTCACCAGCTCAAAGCCCTTTAAAATTGGCACAATATCAAGCTCATTTAACAGCGATTCCTGCAAAGCCATCATAACAGCTCCAAGCGCTTGATTAGACAACTTAAAGTTTGATTGTTGTGTTTCGTTTTCATTGTTGAAAATCATTTTGTTCTCCTTTTTCATGTTTTTCGATATATGGTTTAACAAACCATTTAGTATCACCTAATTTGTGACAGAATACCCAATACCTAATTGTCCCATATGGATCATAAGGATCGGTAACTTTTTGAGTTCTTACGACTGTGCCAGAACCATAATCGCGGACAATATTAATATCGGCATAAGTTTCAAACCACTTAACCAAATCACCGACCGCTATTTCATTTTCATGAGACATTTGCAACACATCTCCGTAAGCCAGCTTTTAAATTAATTTGGGCATGCCAACCAATATCATCTAACCCTGATATATCAGCTGTAGAGTTTTTTATGTCACCTAAGCGTGGTGGTTGGATATCCCAAATAACGTCAAATACGTTATCAAAATATTCTTTTATGTCATTAAGAGAATGTGTGCAGCCTGTTCCAACATCGTAAACTTGACCATTAAAGTCGTTTTTATAGTTCATGCAATGTATATTAGCACTTACAATATCATCCACATGAATAAAGTCTCTAGATTGTGTACCGTCACCATCTATTCTTAATGGTGCATTTTGCCTTATTTTTTCCATCCACGCAGATATAACTGTAGAGTACGCTCCGCCGTACTTTTGATCTTCGGAATAAACGTTAAAATATCTTAAAGACACCGTATCTATATCGTATAAGCTTGAGTAAACCTTACACTCTAATTCCGTCATTTGCTTATGAGCGCCATATGGACTTGCCGCGGCACTAGCAGCGGCAGAAGAAGCAAAGATAACTCGCTTCGCACCCACTAGCTTAGCGTATTCTAACACTCGTGATGAACCAAGTACATTGTGCGACAACGAATCAGATGGATTCTCAACACTCCATTGTACACTAGGTTTAGCGGCAAGGTGGAAAATATACTCAGGGCGGAAATGAATGTGTTTATAGGACTTGTTATGATCAAATAAATGCCACCTAATGTCTAATTTTTCAGATATATCATCAGAAGCCACATCAATTCCATACACATCATGACCAAGTTCTTGCAACTTAGCGTAAAGTTTTGAACCAATATAGCCCTTGTGCCCAGTGACTAAACACCTAGCCATCAATTTCCTCAATCATAGCAAATGTAGACTCCCAGTCCGTAAATCTAATTGCTTTGTCATCAATATAAAATCTTGCTCTGGGCTTTTCAGCAGTAACCTTGCTTACAAACTGGGACATATTATTTTCCTTAAGCCATTGCCAAACCAGTTCAGTACCGGTCTTGCCGTTTACAAGCCCTCTGTCGGGCTTTGCTTTGCATGTGTAAACAATCACAGTATAATCTTTTGAAAGACGCTCAAGTGCTTCATATGCACCCTCAACAGGCTCATCGTAAATTGTGCCGTCGTAATAGCCCTTCGAACATCTGTGAATTACCTTATCAAAATCAACACCAACATTAATCTGCTCATCTGGGTAGCTATGTTCGCGAATCTTTCCGCCCTTCCAGTTAAGGTTCTTCAGCGCGTCCGGATCGTTTTTGCCGATTGGTGGGCATACATTACCAGAACCGTGAGTGAGTTCGTAAGTCAAAAGAAGAGTTAATACTTCTGCTGTGTGGTAATAATCAGCACCTAGGATGACCTTTGTTAGACCGCCAATCTCTACGCTAATATCCTTTGATGTCATCATGGCAATTTGCATGCCGTTATCTGTAGCCCACTGAAGAGCCTTGAGAATATCAACTGAATTGCCTGATGATGAAATGCCAAGAACCAGGGAGTTCTTCATTTGTTCCGCTGTTCTTGTTGATGTTCTAGCTGAAAGCCAGTTAACCATCCACTGTTCAAAACTGCTGTCGTTGATATAGGACGTAGCTACAACACCAGACCCAGGACAAATTGCGTTCTTGGTTCCGTTTGACAATCTTGTCATGTCTACAGCAGCATGGTCGGCAACCGCAAGGTTTCCTCCGTGACCCAAAACATATATATCATTACAATTATTAAACTTTTCTTGTAGATCTGCCCACTCAGGTGTTTGAACCACCTTAATAAACAGGTCCCCTAAATTTTCAAAATTAAGCATTATTTAACTCCTTATAACCCTCTAATAAAATTGTGGTATCCATACCAACAGCTATTATACCATATCCATCGTATTTGTCAATATGTTTATGAACATCAGTCGGGATATGAACTGCCATCTGAGATGTGTCAGTAATTACCCTCCTAACTTTCTCAATCGACTCTAAAAATACAGGATTATCAAATTCAGCGGTGACTCCAAGACTAGCTGACAAATCATATGGACCTATCATGTAGTAATCAAAATTATGAGTGCATATTTCTTCTAAGTTAAAGATGCCTCTTTTTGTTTCAATTTGAGCTACAATAATCGGCGGTTTGCTAACAAGCGTGGAATATCCCCATTTATTTTGTCTCACCAGCCCCAGACCGCGAGAGCCACCGTATTTGGGGTATGTACACAGGTCTATAATTTCAGCGGCTTGTGAGGCATCCTCGACCGTTGAAAAAATAAGACCGCTAGCGCCGGCGTCTAAACACATTCTAATCAGAGTTTTGTTGATCTCAGTAAGTCTTACTAAGCAAATTTTATTCTTTGCTGTAATAATTTGGATACAGCTGTAAAGTGTTTCGTTATTAAAACAGCCGTGTTCGGTGTCTATTACAACGCCGTCTAAACCTTCACAGAGCATTTCTGAAACAAGGGTAGATGGTATTTGTTGCCATGATAATTTCATTTATATTTCTCTACGAAGTCGGTGCAGATACCAGCACAATTATTTAATTGCTCTGTTGTGTATAAATCTTCAAATCTTTCCGGCATGACGCAAACTGATTCTGGTGTTAAAGTGTGTCCTGGATATGTCCAAATAAAACCCTTGGTTGTCATTGTATAAAAGTCCTTTTGGTGCCAGAACACATTAAAGTTTGATGCCTGTTGGGTTAGTGAATGAAGTGCTTGAATATCTTTCGCGTGAAGCCAAAGCTTTCCTGCTCTCTCAAAAAGCCATTCAGGAGAAACCATATATTGTTGCTCATCATGACCAAGATAAAATTTAGTATAAAAAGAACCTCGGATATCTACTTCTACATCATAACCTTTTTCAAGCGCTCTGTCAATATAAAGTGGATTATTCTCCATCTCTGGGTTTGGACCAGAGATATTTCCCCTGTGAGCAATCAGTATCACTTCTTCACCACATAAGCCGTAGGACAAATATAATTTAGTGTCTTAATTTGCACATCCTTGTCCGCAAAAAATCTATCTACTCCTGCAGATTCCGACCATTTGTGGAATGCATATTCATCAAATACCACAATGCCGCCCTTAACGACTCTATCCCACATAGCGTTAAGTGTTTCATAAGTAGGCACATCCAGGTCTAAATCAATATAAAGCAGCGAGATCCTAAATCCAGGGCGCTCTTTAACATAATCATATGCAGTCTTCGTGATATCACCTGCTACTAACTCAAATTCGTGGTCTTCAAAGCCACAACTCTTAACAAAATCACCAAATAATTGTGCTTGATTGTCTTCATGTTTGTAATTTCGTTTATCAAACAGCGTGCCCATAGCCTCTTTGTCGATACCAGACAAGCTTTCAACCAGCTTTTCAGAGTTAAAGAAGTCAAATCCAATAACCTTTTTACCGCTGTTTGGACACAAAAAACGCTTTATTTTTAAGAAAGTAAGCATTCCAGTGCCTTTGAACACTCCGCACTCGACAATATCACCCGGTAAATCCTTTACTTGGTTCACCAAAAGCGTTCTAGCCAATAACTTACCGAATACCTTAGTGTCAGGACTTAAGATAAAGCCATTAAAAAAATCATATAAATTTTGTGAAGTGTCTACAATTTCCAGTTCTTTTAGGTCCATTTATGCTCCGTGAAACTTGTTGAAATAATCTAAATCTTCGGGTGTGCCAATACCCCACATCCCATCAAAATGGAATGTTTTAATCTTTTTGCCGTCTTCCAGTGCTTCATTGAAAACGGGACAGACATAAAACTCATTGTTAAATCTGACATTATTCTTAATCATTTGTTCTGCATACTTTACGTAATCAGAGCCGTGTTTCCAGTAATAAATTCCAGCAGTTGCCACATCACTAATAGGTTTCTTTTCAGCAACCTCGGAAACAAACCCTTCTTCATCAAGCTTGGCAAAGCTCCACTTAGGATGCGTGGCAGTAAAAGTAAGCATACCACCGTCAACTTCGTCAGCTTCCATAGAATACATAAACTCATTACTATCCCAATCTAAAAACTGGTCTGAGTTTGCAAAGATAAGCGGTTCATCGTTGTTAATAAACTCTTTTGCCAGTAGAGTTGTGCAGGCGGCGCCTTCTGTCATGCCATCAACCTGTACAATCTCACAACCAGGTGAGATTAAGCTAAGAAGATGTTTCAGGTTATACTTCTCATAGTGCTCTTTCTGTACCACAAAAATGTGGCGAGCATCAATATTTAAATTCTCAACAACAAGCTGAATCATTGGCTTGCCTCTAACTTCAATAAGCGGCTTAGGGAAAGTATACCCTGCTTGTTGGAATCGAGAACCAGCACCAGCCATCGGTATCAGTACATTCATTTTGCCTCCTTGCCATTTAGGTCTTACATTTTGTTTTTGGTTTACTTTGTCGATTGTCTCTTTGATTTTTTCGTATGTTACATCACTGCTATTCTTTACAGCACACAAATGAGCGCCACTATTGATAGCTGCCTTGCGACCGTGATGCGAATCTTCAATGACAACAGTTTCGTGAGGATCTACACCAGCCCTCAACATGCATCTCATATATATCTCAGCACTAGGCTTTGGCTTTGTGACATCTTGGTTAGAATAAAGAAAATCTATATGTTCAAAGAAGCCTCTTCTGATTAGTTGTAATTTTGCAGTGTCTCTGATCGAGTTAGTTGCACAAGCAATTGTATAACCGTCCAGTTTGAGCCTTTTCAGCACCTTGATGATTCTGTGATCGTGTTCAAAATTATCAATTATCTCAACTGTCTTTTGCTGCTTGGCTTTCCAAATAGCCGTGTGGAACTCTTCTGGTAGTCCTTTCTTTTCCGAGAGCATTTGCAGCTTCTTTGTTGTCGAAAGACCATCGTAAGTTGACAGATGTTCTGACCTGTTGATTACATAGCAATCCCCAATATCTTGCAACGCTAAGTTCAACGCTTCATAATGAAGCTCTCGGGCATCTACAAGGACACCATCTAAATCAAATACTACTAATTTAACCATTTCTAAATTTCTCTCCGCTCTTGAAAGGATGTTTATCTATATCACAGCACTTATCTGCATCAAGCCACATATCTCCCTCTCGCCAGCCTACGTAATTCTTGCCAGACAATTCAATGTCTTTTTCAAAATAGTAATACTGTACAAAATTAGGAACCTTGGGTGGGCTTGGTGGGTTTTCTACAAAGTCTTTACTCCAGCGAGTTAACCATCCATAGTAACTTGGCTGTTGTTTCCAAGTATCTTTCCATTTCCAATAAAAGATCTGTGAAGTGTGGTACCAACCTTCTTTTGAATCATCATTCGATTTGGCTGCTCGCCAATCTGGCTCACCACCTCGATAGTCCGATGTGTCCAACTCAAGTGCGTCGTGTGCGTTAAGCAAGCGACCGTGTACCTTATCGTTGATAAGTGAGTGCTCTTTATTGTAAATCAACGCTCTGATGTAGTAATCTGCTTCTTTATTAGCTGGTGTAAGGAATCTTTCGTCCCACATGCCAATCTTCTTTACAGCGTCAGCAGTATAGCTAACAATGTTATCGCCAAGTTGACCAGTAATAAAGTTATACTTTTGATGCATCTTAAGTAAATTCGTAGCCCAATTCGGACTGAGAACAATATCGTTTTGCATTGTAACAACAATCTTGGCATCTGGGTTTTTTAGGTCCTTAAACCCGTGCAGCAATGCTTCATTCCAGTTGCGTGCCAAGTTACCAGTATCCCAGTCGGGTCGTGTATTGTTATGAATTACGTTTACTTTGTCAACAAACTCAGTGTTTAGTTCGAACTCAGAGTGATTGTTTATTATATTAACTTCCGTGTTTGGTATCGCGCTAAAATCAGTCTTGTTAAAGAGTCTATCAAGAGTTTCGTTCAATACTCCAGTTCTTTTATAAGTTACGATAAATATTTTTAAATTTTTCATTTTTTTCTCATTTTTTCGTATAAAATTTCTGCTAGCATGAACTCAAACTCAGTATCAACATCGACCGCTTCCACTTCGTCTAACATATAAGGATAAAACTTGTCACCAAGAATGTTCTTGTTCTTAATCATAATCTCACGCGGTAAAATATTCGCTGCAAAGTTTAAAGCATAGATATCTGGTAAGTCTTGTGACCTTGGGTGATTCTTAGGATCGTAGTTTATTGCTTTCCCATCTAGCCACATGTACTCTTTAATAATATTTGTGGTAACAACACAATCGTAGTCTGTCTCACGTTTGTAAATATCGATACATTCTTGCACAGTTTCGTCAGTTACCAATGGGCTGGTCACTGGAGTCCAAAGAATATCTTTACAATCCAGACTAGAGGCGAGGTGTACATATACATCACCCATAGGGATTGTATCACTGGCATAGAAAGGATCACGTTTCATGGCATAAGCACCTAAATCCTCAGCAATCTGAAGCATTTCATCATCGTCGGAGGTTACTACTACTTTATTAACATCGCGCAGTCTTAGCGCCTGCTCGATTTTGAGCGTTAACATGTTGGAGCCCCCGAAAGGTCGGATGTTCTTGCGAGGAACGCGCTTAGAGCCGCCCCTGACAGCAATTAAAACATTGATATCAATGTTCCTAGACATCAGAGTTGTCCTCCGTTAATATCAATAGCCGCACCAGTTATATAAGATGCTGCGTTTGAACACAAAAACAATACTGGTAACGCCTGTTCTGTTGTAGTGGCTATTCTGCGGATTGGTATTTTTTGCTCCAACTCGCTCACAGCTTCTTCAGTCATAGATTCTTTCAGCATTTCTGTCATTGTCTGACTGGGGCAAATACAATTTACTAATATGTTATGCTTAGAAACCTCATTAGCTAATTGCTTGGTCAGTCCTATAATTCCATATTTACTAGAGGTGTAGTGTACACCGCTTACGATGCTTTTGTTACGACCGGCAATTGAAGACACGTTTACTATTCTGCCATACTTCTGCTGTTTCATTAGATTTACTGCTTCTTTGCAAATAACAAAAAACGATTTTAAGTTTACATCCATCAAGCGGTCCCATTCAGCGATTTCAATGTTTTCAATGGGCTCACAAAGGTTTGTGCCAGCAACATTGATAACAAAATCCACATCATCTAGCTTGGAGAAGATAAACTTTATGTCTTCAACGTTGGACAAGTCACACTTAAGATCTCTTACCAGGTGCAAATCTGCAGATGTTCTTGAGGCGTTATATACAATAGCACCAGCAGAAGCAAACTGACGGCATATTTCTTTGCCTATTCCCTTGCTTCCGCCAAAAACTAATACTACCTTTCCTAAAAAGTTAAAGGTTATATCACTCATCTTCGTATACATGATTCACATCTGGTCTTGTTATCGCGTATCTAACACCGGGACCGTCACCAACGCACTTAATGTGATGCCATGTATTTTTAGGAACCACAATAATATCATTCTTCTTGACACGTTGGGTTCCTATACCTTCAATCCACCATTCCCACTCACCATCTAGAATGACCCAGTTTTCATCTGCATCAGGATGGAAGTGTTTACGGTTGCCTTCGCCAGGATGTTGTTGGATGACAACACCACCAAACAGCTCATTATAAGCAATTCTTACCGCCCAAGAGCCCATGCCAAGATCTTCACGAAGATCACGCAAATTGACTGTTGAACAGTTCTCATATTTTACTAGCTCTGAATGTCCTACACCATCGTTTTTGAGGACATTAACAAGATCGCTGTCTGAGTTAGTTTTTATTCCCATTATCTTGTCTCGTTTTTAAATTTTGGTAACAAAATGAAATCTTTGATACGCTTTGATACACTAGTAGAATTTAACATACTAAGTACCGGTTTGTCAAGTTTAAATCTCTTATCTTTTAATAAAACATTCTTACAATGCATCATCTGTGAAAGCTGATCATGTAACACTCTATCAGGTCCGTTTGGTGTCCCTGAAGGACCGTACGTATCTGTGTATTGTTTGTTGTATTTGCCTTCATCTGATTGTGGAACTCCGCCGCTGTAGAAATCCAAACCAAACACGGCTAACTCTTTAATTGGATAGCCTAATAACATATTTAATGCACCGTAACCAGAATTAAAGTTTGCTGAATATACTGTGTATACTCCCTTATCAAATTTTTCAATGTGTTGCTTTGCATAGATTTCCCAATACAATGCCCATCGATCCCAGGTAGAATCTTCATTTTTAAGATGCACGAACGGCACATTTAATTCAGCGAACTTTGATTCATATACCTCATCTACCATAGCCCATGTGCCATCTGGCTTCATTTGGCTGGCTGTATCGTTACAAATAACAAACTTAGGTCTCTGTTCTTCTGGTAATGATTGTATGTGTTCAACAACCGGGGGTCCATAATTAGAATTTAAACAGCTTTGAATAATATCAGTTCTAGTCCCATAGTCTTCTTCATTTGGAATGCCGTGCTGTATGCGCACTACAACGTCATATGAATCAATTAACTCACCCTGACCAAGTCCTTTCATGTATGGTGCCGGACCTACAAACGCCACCTTTTTATCTTTGAGATACTCACTTAGTTGCTCATCAGTGCTAAAATTTTTCATAAACAAGGCTTCAGGTGTGATTCTTTGAAACTGATCTACACATTCTGAAGTCGTTAACTTTCTGCAATTTTCTATTGTATTGTTAATGCGTTCTGTAATTTCTATCCATGGATTAGTCGTTGTTTTTAAATCAGAATACTTGATTGTGGAGAGCATCTCGTTTATTATTTGTTCATTTTCAGAATTTATGTCAGACATTTGTTTTCTAACACTAACTTCTATATTATTAAACCATTCATGCTCCAAATCAAAGAAAAGTTCTATTGTTTCACGATTAAAATAATCCTTTATGTGATGATCGCTAACTGGGACCAATTTATTATCCAGTGCTATTTTTTGAAATACTGATTTTATCAACATAGAATTATATTTTTGAGACTCATTGGTGGCGTATCTATCAATGGTAGCGACTTTCTTAAACGCTGGACGAATCCACTTCCACATCTCATTCATTCTGTAATCGTTCCAGGCGCCGTCTAGGTTGTGGGGTGCTTCCATATCAGTGTTTCCGTTGTCGTAGACCATTTTGTGACTACAAACAACGTGCCTTAAAAACGGTATTTCTAAAATATTAAACAAATGACAAGCTTCAACGCCACCACCAAAATTAGTAATCATTGGAAAAAACCATTTCATTAGCGAGTGGTGGATAACCTTCATGCCACAATGAGTAAATGGAAGCACAGAGGCGTCTTTACTGTCACGATAGTCAGTATTCGCAGCATAGGGAGTGGTCATACCATTGCCAGGATAGTAAGTCAACACAGCGGGATTAAATTTATTTAAATCCTCAAGAATCTGTTCTTTTACTCCTAAGTCTCGTAATGGTCTAAAGTTGTAATCATAATCCACAAACGCATAATACTCATACTGTTGTGGCACCATCGCAGCCAAAATATTTCTGGTATCGGTCCACGTAGTATTTGGGCAATATTTAAGAGCATCTTTGTTAGGTCCATCGTGAGTAACAAAGTAAAAATCACACTCTTCTTGTTTTGAAAAGTATTCAATATGCTTAGGATTGGGAGTTAAAGGCGTAACTTGCAATACGCAAAACTTCTTCACAGTTCGCGCTCCCATCTCTCAATCATTTCATCCAGCATGGAACTAAAGGTGTATTCTGGCTCCCACCCAAGCACCTTACGCGACTTTGAAGAATCACCTTTAAGGTACTTAAGCTCTTCTGGGCGCATATATTTAGGGTTTTGAACAATATAATCTCTATAGTCCATATCGAGCTTAGAGAACACTTGCTCACACAAGTCTCTAACGGAGTGTGTTTCGCCTGTTGCTACAATAAACTCGTCCGGCTCATCGTGGTTAATAATCATATGCATTGCGCGGACGTAGTCCTTGGAGTGACCCCAATCACGGTAAGAATCCATATTTCCTAATTCCAGCTTATCTTGTAATCCTTTCTTAATTGATACCGCGCCCTTCACCACCTTATTGGTGACGAAGTTGGAGCCGCGTCGAGGAGATTCGTGATTGAACAAGATACCGTTGCAAGCATGCAGCTTGTAAGCGTGTCTATAGTGCCTCACAAGGTTATATCCCATCACTTTAGCACAACCATAAGGGCTGACAGGGTTCATCGGTGTAGTAAGCCTCTGCACACCATCATCGTCCACAGAATTACCAAACATCTCCGAAGAGCTAGCTTGGTAGAATTTAGCGTTTGGCACCAGAGTGCGATAAACCTCTAACATATTCAATACACCCAAAGCATTTGTTTGGATTGTAAATGAAGGCATATCAAAACTAACTCTAACATGACTCATAGCACCAAGATTGTAGATCTCGTCTGGTTGTACCTCTTGAGTGATTCTTACCAAAGATGGATAATCAAGAAGGTCTCCGTAGTGAGTGTGAACGTGCTCATTCAAACCAAGCTTATCGAGACGGTGGTTTTGGTTTTCTGCAACTGAATGTCTGCGTACAATTCCGTGTACTTCATATCCTAGCGATAATAAGTGCTCTGATAAGTAACTTCCGTCTTGTCCGGCAATACCAGTTATAAGTGCCTTTTTCATTTAAAAATCTCCATTTGTGTTAAGTCTGGCCAGTCTTCTACTGTCCATTTTGTTGGTTTAGTGGCGATTGCAGTCTGTAATTTTTCTAAACCAAGTTGCGCTGTTTCAGGTGTCATATAATAATGATACCCAACAGAAGAAATATTCTGCTCGCGCCAAGGTACATCAGGTAGTCTACCATCATACGACATTTTTTTCAAGCGTAAAGCTGCTTCTTTATTATCAGTAAGGATCATTCCACCTCGTCCCAAACTAAGATGCTTGCGAAATTGAAAACTTAAGCACATGAAAGTGTTTGGAATATAAGAATCTTTTTCCCACAAAACTGCGGCATCTATAATATTTGAGTCACCAAGGTAATAATAATCTTGCCAAGTCTCATCGCGCCAACTAAAATCTATGTTTAGTTTCTGTGCTAAAAATGGAACCGATATGTACGTTCTTTTTGGAGTCGAGAACTTTTGTATTTTCTGGTCTCTTAGACACAATTCTAAAGCATGTGTGCAGCAATCAACTGCCACACCGTAAGGAGAACCAAAGAAGTTCGCTATTTGATTTTCAAATTCATTTATAACTTCAAAACTCATTTTTCAAACACTCCACATTAAGACTGACCAAAACACCATTTTCTTTATCCATGTGTGGGATATATGCTTGCGAGTGATCATCAAATTTAGCATGCTCAGTATCTCTCCAATCATAGTATTGTATATTGCAAAAGTCTAGACTGGCTAGTAAACTAGCTAGGCTTCTGAAATCGTATGTAGTCTTGTGATAAATGGTTTCATTATCCATTGGCATCCTACCATATAGCGGACCAAGTATGTTTTCTAACTTAATTTTCTTATCTAAATAAAGTTGCGCTAATACAGGAAAATTTGGCACCGCCAACCGCAACACTCCGTACGGTTTTAAAGCGCGCTTCCATTCTTTTAGCAGAGGAATAACCTCTTCGCGATCAAAATATTCTATTACATGTGAGGCATATATGATATCAACTGAATTATCCTCGAACTGACTTAGGTCCGTTATGTCACGATAGTCTAAATGTTCATAATCACCACCATCAATGTGAACCCAATCATTACCAAAGTTACGCCAGCCGCAGCCAATATTGATTTTAATCATCAATAAACTCCTTGTCACTGGCTTGTCCGTAATAAGGACCAGTCTTGTATTCTAAAACCAAAGTGTTATCTTCAAGAATTACATAATTATGACCACCGAATAATGTGATCGATAAGTCGCCAGTCTCTAATATTCTTCTTTCTACAATAGTGTCATCAAGATCGTAAAATATAGCCTCCACTCTACCGTTCATCACAACCCAAGATTCTTGAGCTATAGCACTTTTAGGTACAGTTTTGTAAATATGTTTGTGAGGTTTAAACGTCTTTCCCTTACTAAAATTTAAAATAGCTAACTGGAGGTATTGCTCTTCATCCACTATGTCATTTCTAACATCATTCAATTCAGCTGGTCTACAGACAATATGCAATAACTTATCTGGTTCAACTTTAGAATATATTTTATCAAACATTATAATCCTAATGCTTTTTCAAGCGACATTCTTTTAAAACAACGCAGCGTTGTGATTGGGCTACAATTTATAACTTGTATCCCAGCATGAGCGGCACGGTAGGCAAAGGCATTCCAAGTTGGTAAATGAAATTTGATTCCATCTGGAATATTGTATTCATCACCCTTTTGTTGGTAATCATCGAACCAATAGTTTGGATTCTTATCCGGTGTTTTTTCCATCTTAAGACCTGGACCGTCTTTCACGCATCCGTCTACAAATTCGACGTAATTGCAATCAACTCCTAATAAAACAATCTTTTTGTATCCCAAAGCAGCTGCAGTTGAACAGGCATTTGCACCAGAGTTACCATTGTCGTGAAATTGTGCAAAATCCTTCGGAGATGAATTCCATTTGTTTGTTGTACCATATGGTAGTAAATTGACAAATTGAAATTTCTCATGGTTATCATTTATGTCTATGATATAGAAGCACTTCTCAATTGGAGAATTGTCAATTAAATTATTAAAACTCTCGCGATGGTTTTCTGTAACTCGATAGTCATAGCAGCCGTGATATTTTGGCCACCAATCCATTCTTTCATATGCTCTGTAAGCCGAGTTTAAACCAAAGGTATCAAACCCGTCAAGCTTGGCAAAATCAACGTCTTTCAAAGACGGACCATTGCCCATAATAACTATAGTATCACTCATAATAACTCCAAAAAGCGTCTCCTCTGCTATCCATATGTTCGTAACACGACATCATTGTTTCAAACCAAGGCTCATCCTTATGTTGAACATGCTCATTTAAAACTAACTGACATCCAAGCATTTTTGCCTCCATGACAAGTCTGGGACACGTGTCGCTTGCTTGCGGTAAGAAAATAAGTCCTTTAGATGTGGACAGTTTAATTAATAGTTCATGATATTGTAAGCCTGAAATTAGTTCGTACTCTAGGTTATTCTCCTCGGCGTATGCAACAGCGAGGGCGCTTGGCTTTACTGGCGACACAGAATCTAAAATAAGATATTTATTGTCTTTCTCGTTATCTTTAATTGATAACATAAATCGTAAATCACCACCACTAAACACTGAATTTAGCACTGCACAATTTTCATCTTTGAGAGCCGTAACTTTTTCAAGGATCATATTCTTTTGTTTTTCACTCATAAACCAAACTCTTTCAGCATATCCATAAAACGCAGAGTTAATTTTACCATGCATTTGTTTTTCACAGTCACAGGGCTCACCCTCAATTAACTGGTGTAATTCAAACGAACGATGTTTACAAATTTTATAATCATATTCTACGATCGAGTATGAACAGTTTTTAGCCATGTATAGTTTGATATCATCCTGTAGTTGGAAAAAGTTGCAAACTATAAAATGATGAGTGTCTTTGTTGTGGACTAAAGTTTTTTTGTCTAACTTTGCGCAATGAATCGGAGCAACATCAAAACCTCTACTAATACCATAACGCATAATAGCGTCAGTGGTCAATTCAGCCCCACCAACGCCATCATTTATAAAAAAATCAGAGATAAAAGCAATTTTTTTCATAGTAAATCATTAAGCAGATTTTCTACTTCTTCCTGTTTCTCTTCTTCTCCCTTCAAATCTACGATACAGTTTACAAACTCTTCGTACATATTTTCAGGTGAAAATTGCTGTCTTAAATCAAGCGCTCGGCTGCAACTATTAAGTGCAATCGAGTCCTCTACATTGTTCGTAATATCATTATAACAATTTCTCATTTGTTCCTTAACCGAATGTGGTCTTGCATATGACCAGCCAGATTCTTTTAGAATTACCCCATCCCAAACAGCAGCTTCAGGTACAGTATTGATATCAAATGCTACTTGGTAAAAATGTGGCTTGGGCGGGATGGCATTATCATATATGAAATCGCATTGTCCGGACCAACCAACTGCTACAACAGGTAGCCCACTATAAGCAGCTTCGAAGATTGGTAATCCAAAACCCTCACCGTGCGGAATAGCGACCATGGCATGAATCTTTTCATCCTGATATAAGGAATGCATTTCTTCGTCTGACATATGTCCGTGAATTAGATAGATCTTACACTTTCTATCATCGGCAGAAACCTGGTTAATCATATTTCTTAAATTCGCCAAACACATGTTTCTGTCCATCAAACAATTCTTCGCAATATTGGTTTTAACAACAAGTCCAACATCTTCGTCTTTGAACTCCTCAATAAAACACTTTATTGTTGTTTCCAAGTTTTTACGAGGTCCGAGTTGGGCTACAGTTACAAAATTAAACTTGGTCTCTAATTCAAGATTTAAGTCTGGTAAATCATCATACTGTTTAACTGGGTAATTAACTGCTGTAATATCTGCACTGTTTTCAAGTATAATTCTTTGACCGGTCGATTCATCAACACCCTCAAAGCGCGCTGCTGACAAAACATTCTTCGAATGATTAGATACAACAATTATAGAATCCATTTCATTACACTTGGCTGTCCACTCTGGGGCGCAGAGAGTAGTCTCAATTCCTGCAGTGTATCCTATGTCCCTCTTGGCTATATTCATAAACTCATTCGGAATAGTCACTTGTAAAGAGATATCGAACTGACCACCTTGTTGTACAAAGCCAACAGTCTTTTCGATTGTTTCGTCAATCCACCTTCTTTCAGGCGTATCATCAATAATCCAAGATGTTTGTCCCCAAGTTATTGGCTTAATATAAACATCAAATAAGTCTTCGCGACTTCTAAGAGCCCTCAAAGCAAATCGAGCTTGCTCTCCATAACCACTACGAGTCAGTATAGGTCCGACTAACAATACACTTTTTTTCATGCGACCTCCAGTAAGTGCCATTTTTTATAATTCTTTCTAGTTTCCCAAGAACCACTTTCTTCAATAACCTTGTCCATAAACTCAACCCACTGTTTTTCATAGTTTTCAAAACTAAAGTTTTCTTTAATGTGTTGAATACCTGCTTCAGACATTTTCTTATATTTTGTTTTTGGCTGCTTGAGTGCCTTTGTAAGCGTCTTTTCAAAATCCTTTTGGCTAATCCTATCTTCATAGATATAAGGCACCTGAAGCGAACCAATGATGGTTTTAGAGCACGGTTGAATACCCCAGCCAAACCAATTGGTACCATCTGTAACCTGTTCTTGAAGACCACCGGTCATGTTTACAATAATGGGTGTGCCACAAGATAAAGACTCCAGGGTAGCTAAACCAAAGCCTTCCGCATCAGAAATGTTAATAGTATAGTCTGAAGCATTGTACATAATCGCTAATTGTTCAGGACCAACTTTAGTAGTGGACAATAGTACTTGTCCATGGTTAAGACCAAGATGTTCAATAATGTGCGGAAGATCTTGCCCGTGGGGGTCACGTGCATCAGTGTGCATAACTAAGGCTGCCTTATCGTGCCCAACCTTATCAAGCCACTCTTTAAACCACCAGATCAACGTTCCAGATTGTTTGCGGCGTGCATTGCGGTTGTTCCAAAAGAAAATCTTTTTCTTTGGATTTCTATTCTCTTCGTTAGCTGTGTCTATGATTTTTTGGCGAGTTGCCTTAACCGCTTCTAATTCTGGACCGTCTGTTAACGGGCGAAAAAATGTTGGATTAACAGCATGGCTGATATGAGTCCCAAAAGAATCTGGAGAACATGTCCGAACTATCTCTTCCGTTACTCTGGAAATAGATACAACATAATCAGTAGAATCATAATAAGCTTTGTTATACAGAGGTACAGGGAAGTTATCCCACACGTGATAATAAACCATCGGGACCAAAGACCGTACTTCATCTTCAATTTCCCAAAGCCACTCATAAAAACGTGGATCAGTCATAAACCACAGTACATCTGGCTTTTCTTTTCTCAGTGCTGATCTGATAGTTTCATCATTACCATAGCCGTCTACTGGAATAATCAAAAAGTCTTTTCCATATGGATCCACAGTAATAGGGGTATAATCAGCATGCTTCATAGCACCCCCCAAACAAACAAACTGGTAACGACCAGTCTTTAACAAAGCTTCAATCATATACTTTGTTTGAGTGCCGACACCAGAGGGCGAAAGCGGGTGGTCAGATAAGACCAAAATTTTCTTTTTTGTCATTTAAACCTCAAGGACAATGTTCTGTTTTATAAAACTTGCAGCCGTATCCACCGGTGCAAGATAAGCGGTTTTTAATATACCGCTTGTTTTTAATATTGTATAATGCTTTATCAACTAATTTAAGAGCATTTTGCGTTTTTCTTGGACCGCTCGTAACTCTAAAGAACTCAACTCTATTTTTACTTGCAGTTCTCTTAAGTAGTGCAAAGTGAGTTTCTACGTCCTTGGGATCTACATCCATTTTCTGACAGAAGTAATGCTTGTACAACGTCAGCTGGTAGGTTACCATTGGTTCGGAACGCTTCTTAGCGTCCCAGCCCCACGAACAGGTCTTCCAATCAAAAATGTGTACTTTGCCATCGTCAGTTTTTACAATCGCATCGATAAAGCCTTTGAATTTGTAATCATCTTGACCATCAATGTCTTCCATCAACGGTAATTCAACGGCTAAAACTTCATAATTATCGAAGTAGTTGTTTAGGGCGTCCTCGATTTCTGGGATAATATTATTTCCTTGACCAACCATATCAAGTACAAGCTTTTTGTTAATTTCATGATCTTCATCAAGCTCGGAGATATTCTTCTTTAATTCGTTGACAAAATAGTCTTCGTCAAAGTCCTCTTGAAGAAGCTTTTTCTCACATACAGAATGTAGAGCAGAACCAAATGCAGTGTACTCATTACCAGTAAAACCGTCAATCTTATCTACACGAGTTAACTTATGGTAGAAAGGGCAGTGAACCCAATCTTTAAGTTCAGAAAACGAAATGTGAGCCATAATAATACCCTTTTAATGTATTATAACCACATCCAACTCAATAGTCAAGGTTTTCTTCTTTACTTATTAAAATAATTTTTTCATATACAGCAGGAGATACCGCTTTAAGGAATCTATGATTAGGCTGCATATAAAAATCTGTGAATGCTGTTGCGAAGTATTCCCGCAAAGACGTAGCTGCATAGGGGCTGATAAATATGCCCGTTAGTACATTATTTAAATTATGGTAACCAACCGTTTGATGTAAGAACTCATCAAACTCTTGATCGTATTCAGTGTTTTGGAAGAAAGCTTTTGGTGCTTTAAATTCCATATTCCACAAAATTTTATACAGATGCATTCTTTTATTGTAAAACTCGTGATGAATCTTCTGGTCACCGTAGATTTCATAACCATATTTTTCTTCTACTGCGTGTGATAATTCGTGAATTAAATCATCTAAAATATCATTAATATCATCTTGTACGTTTGATATGTAAACAGTACCAGAATCGTAAAAGGCGTTAATGCCTCTTTCGTGGAACTCCTCAAAATCTCCAAAAATGACCATCTCTATACAAGAAAGCAAGTGTGAAGGCACTAAGGATTCAAACTTAGCAACCGCAGCTTCTACATCGATAGAGTCATCTAGCAGCTGATCTTTAAAAAATACGTGAAGCCCAGTTGGGGTATAAAAATCAAGCCTGTTGTTCTGGGCTTCCTTCATTCTCTGTGTTATGTGTTCCATATGCGTCATCTAATCCTGTTTGATAACCTCTCAAGAAATTTTCTTCAGCAACAGCTACCATAAAATCAGGGAACTCGTGTGCTAAAACATCTACTATCATAGCCACTGTAACCTCTTCTTTATCAAACTTAGTTCCAACATATTCAACTAAATAATCTTTAAGGGCTGAATCTTTTTGCACAACAAACCCAAGCGTCGGGTTGGTGTGTAATTCTTGTTCGGTAATGGTTTTTTCTTCACTCATGGTAAAGTCTCCTTGATTAATATAACATACAATAAACTAATTTACAACACTTTTGAAGCTAAAGTTGCCAATTCTGACCTTTCGCCCTTCTTAAATGTCATATGTCCCGCAATTGGATAATCTTTGAAACTCTCAACTGCGTGTGCTAGACCGTTTGATGTCTCATTAACATATACATTATCAATCTGTTCAACATCTCCAGTTAAGATTATTTTAGTGCCTTCTCCAATACGAGTAATAATTGTTTTGATTTCGTGCTTAGTAAGGTTCTGGGCTTCATCAATTACAATAAAAGCATTGGAGATAGATCGTCCACGAATATATGTCAAAGCTTCAATTTCAATTTTGCCTTTTTCCATATACATTTCAAGTGAAGTGCGGTCACCCATTAAAAATTTAAGGTTATCTTGAATAGGCATCAACCAAGGAAGCATTTTTTCTTCCATAGTGCCTGGTAAGAAACCGATATCCTTTCCAAGTGGTTGTACGGGTCTAGAAACAATTAACCTAGAGTAATGGTTTTCATCAGAACGTAAACCAATAGTCTGTTGTAATCCAGCTGCTATCGCTAATAGGGTCTTACCAGAACCAGCACGACCGACAAGTGAAACAATCTTGATATCTGGATTCATAAGCATATCGATTGCAAATGCTTGCTCTTTATTACGTGCATCGATCTTCCAGTCTGGTATATTTTTTGTTACTACTGCTTGTAAAGGCTCATGATGGTTTTTAAACTTTGCTAATGCCGACTTTTTCTCGTTTGCATTTGATATCATCATAACATACTGATTTGGATACATTTGTTGTTCTGCTTCATCTTCAGTAAGCATAATATCTTCGCCTGCATAAAACCTATCAATAATCTCATCATCAAACGTTTGAACTATAAATCCATTATAAAGTTCCTCAAACGAAGGGGCAGCTTTTTCAGAAATGTAGTCTTGTGCTTCTATTCCTATAGAATCACAAATAACACGCATATTGATATCGCGAGACACCATAATGGTCTTTCTATTCTCGCAATCAGCCTGAATAGCTTTTGCAGTTGCTATAATAGCGTGATCCGGATGTCTCATATCCAAATCAGGCGGGAATATTACTTCTTTTAAAATAGCATAAGAAACTACTTTTAATATTCCCATACCCTTTCCAATTCGAGTGCCCTTTTCTAAATTGGCTTTTTCTCTAAAGGAATCTAGGGTCCTAATAAACTGACGAGCGTTAGAACCAACTGAGTCTTGTCGTTTTTTGTGACCATCAATTTCTTCTAACACTTTCAGTGGAATAAAAATATCGTGATTATCAAATTTATAGATTACGCTAGCATCAGTTAAGCAAACACTAGTATCTAATACATAATTTTTTTTAGCCATACATCCTCATTAGTATTGCTAAAGTATATAGTTCTGTCAGGCTAAATTGTGTTTTCAGCTAGCAGATTATCACGGTATTTTAGAAGCGCAAGTTCCTTATGTTTAGCTTCAATCATAATATCAAACTCATTACCATAGTCGTTTAGTGTATTATAAACTAGGTCTGAGTGTGCTTGTGGCTTGATCTTCGGATTGTTATGCTCAAGTGAGCGAGATTCTGCATAATGCACAACCGGCTTAATGTCTCCCCACGTAGACAGTGCAAGCTCTAGTGCCTCTTGTTCTGATTGTCCACCGGGATGTAACATGTGATGGTGGTAATCAAATACAATTGGGATTCCAATTCGCTTGTAAACACCATCATACAATTCTTTTGTGGAGTATAACGATGTTTTGTCGTCATTCTCAACAGTTAGACGGGAGCGGACATTTTCTGGCAACCGTTCAAAGTTGCGACAGAAGTTATCTAGAGCGAATGGCTTGTCACCGTAAGCAGCACCAACATGAATATTAAGCTTAGCGTATGGTGTACGAGGCAAGCCAATGAGGTCAAACAGATCACCATGTACAGACAAATCAGTCTTAGTAAGTTGAAACACTCGTTCCTTGGGTGAAGCTAGCTTGTTAAATGGTCCAGGATGCGATGTGAGCCGCATTCCATGTTCTCGGGCAAAGTTACCCGCCTTAGCTGCCGCGGCGTGAATAGCGCCGAAATTAGGCATATCTGTGAGGTCATACTCCGATGCCCATGGGATAATATCAGAGGAAAGACGATAAAAGTAAATATCATTCTCAAGATTCCACTCAAGAATAGTGTATAGATCTCGTAGATTTTGCAATGCCAATTCGGCAGCGTACTCGATACCACGCTCAGTGAACGTGCGCTTGATCATTGTACGATTAGTTGTGATGCGTTGCGACTTTGGCAACGAAGAAAAGCCCATGTTAATACAGGCGTAGCCCAAATGATTCATAATACCCTCCTACAGGTACATTAATTATAACCACTCAAAGGCGATCTGTCAACACTTTCTAACTATTTCAAAATCAAATACCCAGATTTTAGGCTTCTCTCCTCGTTTATAAGGAACACCTTTTTTTCGAAGTTTTTCAACTTCCTTCTGGTTAGTGATCTGAGCTTCCCACCCATCAACACCAAGTTTATGTTTTGAAGCAATGTATCGACGTCGCAACACAATACAAACATTAGGACCAGCGAACGATTTTACCAAAACTCTATCGTTCTCGGTATATCTCTTCTTCGACTTCATGAATCTTATCTATAGTCTTCATAACGGAGTCAGGAATGAAAAGTACTTTCAAACAAAAGAAAGCAGCTAAAAACATAGACATTCCAAGTATGCACAATTCCGCAAATACTTCTAATTTTTTATCTAACCCCATATTGTATATATGTGGTAAAAAATAAAATGGCTGGGGCGGCTGGACTCGAACCAGCAACGGCCGGGGTAACAACCCGGTGCACCTGCCTGTGGCGCTTCACC
>CEUT01001638.1_pt1 | contig 24352 bp, 62 predicted proteins | sample 531401 | NCBI WGS metagenome assembly CEUT01 (sample SAMEA2622821, study PRJEB7988) | marine metagenome | biome: marine biome (ENVO:00000447); feature: surface water layer (ENVO:00002042); material: "saline water (ENVO:00002010), including plankton (ENVO:xxxxxxxx)" | depth 5 m | reverse complement strand
CAGGAAAACAATTTCATACACTATCCTTGGTAGAAAAAGAAATTGAAAGCTTAGGTGTTAAGAATATTGTTTATGATGGTGAAATGTGTATTGTTAATGAAAATGGTGATGAAGACTTTCAAAATGTAATGAAAGAAATCGGTCGCAAGGATCATACAATTCAAAATGGTTTGTTTCAAGTTTTTGATTATATACCACTTGATGATTTTAACAAAGGGTCTTCTGAAATGAATTTTAATGATAGACTTAATGCATTAAGAACTGCTTTGAGCTGTAATTTATCTCTAAAGTTTATTAAACTTCTCGAACAACTTCCTTTGTTTTCTTTTAAAGAACTAAATGATTATACTAAAACAGCATCTGATAAAGGTTGGGAAGGTCTTATGATTAGAAAAAACTCTACCTATAAAGGAAAAAGATCACATGACATTTTAAAAGTTAAAACATTTCATGATGCTGAATATATTGTAAAAGATGTTATGAATGGACCTTTTAGATATGTTAAAGATGGTGTTGAAGTTGAAGAAGAAATGTTAAGTGGTGTTTTAATTGAACATAAAGGATGCGATGTTAGAGTTGGATCTGGTTTTTCTATTGATCAAAGAAAACATTTATTTTTAAATCCTGATGACATACTAAACAAAACAATTACTGTTCAATACTTTGAAGAATCTCAAAATCAAAATGGAGGTCATTCTTTAAGATTTCCTGTTGTAAAGGTTATTCATGGAGAAACTAGAGAAATTTAAATCAGGCGATTTATGCTTATATAATAACATACCTGTATTAGTACTAAAATATATCTATCAATATAGCTCATTCATACAAGAAGAAAAATATACATGTCTTTGCTTGATTTATAATAGTGTACAGTTGTTAGAAGAATCTTCTTTAAGGAAAATATAAATGGTAGCATGGGATAAAATAAAAGTTGGAAATCTTTACTTATATAACATGGATAAAGATACTGATAGACATGGACGATATGTTGATGTTCCTGTAATTGCATTAAAGCGAAATGAAAATACTTATGGATTTGTTGAAGGTAACGATGAATATCCTACTTGGTTATGTCTGTTTCCTAATTTAAGCACAGGTGGTTTATACCCAAGATGTTTAACTGATATTACGGTAACTGATGATGCAAAGAAATAATTTTAAATCAGGTGATATTTGTTACGTTATAAACAGAGATGTTTGTGATGGTACAGTAAAAAATATAAGTAGTCATACAGCAATTATAGTAGAAAAAGTAGACAGATATAGATACTGCTGTTTACATAAAAATAAATTAAAAGTATTTTACTATACAGTCTTTGAAAAAATAAAAACAGAGGATATTATATGAAACTTAAAATAGGTGATATATGTTTAATTGGCAACAAAAAAGGACCGGTATGGGACTTATATGAAGATAAAAGAGTAGGCATAATAATATCAGATGTTGATAAAGTATATGGTCGTTATGTAGTTCTCTATAAAAATACAGCTGCAAGCTATCCAAAAAACTTATTGCAAAAAATTAATTAACTAATAAACAACCTGCTTTTTGCAGGTTTTTTTATGCCAGCAAAAAGATATATATAAACAAAAATAAAACTAGGCGATTAATTCTATAATAGTCTAGAGAATTGACGAAACTAGCCCTATGTACGTCTAAGAAAGTTAGATTATGAGAAACATATTTATTTTATTTTTGTTTATAAACTTTGCTCATGCCCAAGGATTTGAGTGTGATAATAATTTCAGTGATTGCGGAACGCCAGAACAAAGTGGAGGAGGAGGTGGAGGTAAAGGATCTGTGTTAATAGCAAATACAGATTTAGGTGATTCATATCAAAATGCAGATGATTATGATAACGATGGAATAGAGGATCCATCTGATAATTGTATGAGAGACTATAATCCACAACAATTGGACTCTGATGCAGATACAATAGGTGATATGTGTGATAACTGTATTGGAACATGGAATTTATATCAGGATGATTCTGATGGTGATGGATATGGAGATGCTTGTGATGATGATATTGATGGTGATGGTGTTTTAAATTCTGATGACGAATGTCCATATCAATGGGGAAATTCATATTGTTTAAAAGATCAAAAACAGAATTATTTAAAGACATCTGAGGATTACATATATGACGACCATTATATTTCACCGTCTAATTATTCTTTCGTTGATAGTGAACTAGAAATAAATAATCAAGGCTGCTATTCATATTCAACTCATGTGACTTCTAGACAGTTATTAGTTTCAGGCATAATAGTTTTTTTAATTTTACTAATAATATATAAGAAAGATGAAAACTAACGATATTGTATACATTAAATCTTATAAAGCAGTTATTAAAAATAAACCATACAAAATAGTTTATATAAATAATACTCATGCAATAATAACAGATATCGATAATATTAGAATGCTAAAAATATCTATAGACTTTTTAACAAAAGATCCTAGTAAGACTTTCTCTTCTGAGACTGTAAAAAAAGGTGATCTTGTAAAGTGCATAGATAGTTTTACAATAAAAGAAGGAATAGTTTTAGAAACCTATAATACTTTTCTTTTAGTTTTAATAGGTAACAAAAAAAGAAAGATAACTAAAAATAAAGTTATTCTTTTAAATACATAAAACATATAATAAAACAATAAGTAAAAGTTGCGGCTTGACGAAACGATAGGTTATATATGCAAAGAACAAACGAAATAGGTATTATAAAAAACTGGAATGTATCTTTAAATAACTCTGTGTGTTTAATCTTAGAAGAGAAAAAATACTCTAGAGATGTAAGAGCACATTTTTGCAAAGTATTAATTCAAAAAAGCATATATACAATACCTAAAAAAAATATAGAATTACTTAATTAAATTAACAAGCTGTATAATATATAGCAATTATATTATCAAAAGGATTCTATTATGAATAAACAATCTGACAAAATTTGTATCTGTATTTCAATGTTTTATGCTACTTGCTTTTTAATCCCAGGAATCGTTCAGTATATATAAAAAAAGCCAACACGTCAAAAACGTATCGGCTTTACAAAAGTAATAAAGTTTGTTGTTTATAAGTTATTTTAAAAACTAATGCTAACTGCTTTCTTATCTTCCTGGATAGGCATTCTAATTGTAAGAATTCCTTGAGTCAATTCAGCACTAGTGCGATCTGCTTGAACATCACCAACAGGTAACTTAAAATCAAAAGAAGAGATAAATTGTCCTTTTTCTTCAGGCTTGCCACTAACGTGTAGTTTTTTATCTTCGATACTCATCGCAATATCTTTTTCATTTAGACCAGTAGCTAAAGTCTGAAATATAACTGCATCTTTTTCTTTAACTAAACTGTAAGAACTAGAACTTGTATAGGATCTTTTTAAGGATGATTTAACTCCTGTATTTTCTACTTCTTTAAGAAGGCTGTTATATAATAAATCAAAGCTGTTTGGACGTAATGTTAACATAAATTAATTTCCTTTCATTATTTATTTGATTATGTTGATGTTATTAATTTAAACACCAAAATTAAAAGTGTAACCCTTTAAGTTAAACTTTTATAATAATTGTTTATAAGCTGTTTAAGTGTAACAGTTTTTAATTTTCCTCCCCAACTATTAATCATAAATTCTAATTGGGGTAGACTCATTTTATTATCTAAAAATAAATCGTATATTTCTTCTTCATATCCTTTCACGTTTTCAAAAATATAGATGATGCTTTGATCGTTGGAGTTTACAACAACATTGTCTTTAGTTGTGCTAATTACAAATTTATTCATGACAACCTCCTTATAATTTAATTAGGAGGTTTTAAGAATTCGCAGTGAAACCTGTCATAATTTATTAATACTATTTTGTTTTTATAAAGAACTTCAACATATGTGTCCTCTATCATACTTATTACAAGATAAAAACCGGGTTTGGCCCAAAAATTAATTACAGAGGAGTCTGGGTTTTCTATATAAATTGCGTTAACAGGATATTTGATTTCTAATAACACTTTAAGCTTTTCTTGTATGATTATCTGCTATGCTACTAGCAACAAAGGATTCTGGTTTAACTCTGCATTCAAACCCACATCCTGTAACATATCCCATTAAAGTATTTTTAAACTTACTTGATTTATGTTGTGGATCCGTATTTACATCGATATGAATTTCTAAATTAGGGTTATCTAAAGAAGCACTAAGAAAATTAGCTATTTCAATTGAATCAGATGTTTCTTTTAACAGTCTTTTAGCAAGAACATAATATGAATCATCTTTTATTTTTTTTCTGCTATAAAAGTATGTTCTATCATAATTTTCGTATTCATTGAATATACAAATAGTACTAGTAAAAATAAAAGATTGCTGTGACTTAACACTATCTGTTCCAATAATTATTTTATGACCTTGATACTCTGATACATCTCTTAAGATTTTTAGCATGTCTAAATAAGGTATGATTTTTCTTTTACCATTTTTCCAAGTATCTGATACTAAACATGTCATAATTACCTTCCAATGTGTTTTGCTGCATTAATATTACCTATGTATTGATAACTGCCTTTATTAAATAAGGGTGCAATACATTTGCTTTTTCTTATTGCTTCTTTTCTTGCATGCTTATCACCACATTTAATACATACATCATATCCTAATGCTTTTCTTGCATCAGGAAAATCTATAAAACATTCGTTGCAAATTGCCATTTTTAATCCTTATAAATTGTGTTTTTCAAGATAATAGGCTTTATATAATCGATAGCCTTCTTCAGTAAACTCTTCTTCAAGTGGAGTATCAATACCATCAGAAAAATTATCTGTTTTTTCCCACTTAGGTGACATCTTTTTTCTTTTAAAAGATGATTTATAAAGTTTTAGACCTTTAGGCGTATCAGATAAAATCTCTGCTGAAAGCATAAACTCACAAGATATTTTTGTTTTTATTTTAATATTACTTTTAGTAATAATTTCGCAGTCACAATATTGATTACTTCTACCTTTTACACTTTTAAACTTAACCCAAGCATTTCTTTTTTCTTTGAAGATTTTTACAAGTTTAATAGCTTCTTCAACACTGATATTTCCTGAATGAATATTTTCTGTGATATCTTGAATAATGTGTTTAAACTCTTTTTTGTTTAGAGGTATGTAAATCCATTTGTTTCTAATATCTTTAAATTTCTCATTTATTTGATCGCGCATAACAATCCTTTTTGTTTGAGGTTTTATTTATTATAAATTAATAATAAACTTAATGCACGCTAATCTTCTATAATCTCCCAAGACTCTACTTCAAAACCGTATTGCTCTTCAAGATATTCTTGAATATTGTCTTCATCTTCATCTTCATCTAAGACAATATTTACTTTTTTTGGTAAACCTAAATTAGCGCAAGTCTCTTCATATTGCCCGTATGTATCTTCAAACTCTGTTCCTTCAAAGGACCATTCAACTAAAACTTTTGTCATCTTTACTCCTTGACGTTTATTTTGTTATATATTACTACTCATCTCAAATTTGAGACTGTTCTTTCAATATACCAAATAGCTTTTTCTAAATCTTGCTTTCTTTTTGCTGGATCTTTCTTTCCGGCACGAGCAATATATTTTATAGCATTTCCTAAACTAAAATCTAAATTCCAAGCTTCGATAACATCAATTACTTCAAAGCCTGTCTCTCGCATGTAATGCTCAGGATGATCGATCATTTCTTTTGTTTGCATAACTTCCTTTCACAAGAACCACAATAGCATAAAGCTTTTTCTGTGGAGTTTGGACATCTTTCTATTTTCTTTTTAACACAATAGCTACATTCACATTTAAACTCTTTAGGGGAATATTTCGGACACATTCTGATTATCTTCTTCTAATAAATCATCAAGAGAAAATATTCCCATACCGCCTAGTTCGCTTCGATCTACAGGAATGTTTTCTACTTCTTTTACTTCTTTCTTTATAAAAATACCTTGTTCAAGATTAAGATTGTGTGGTACACCATTAAGATTACTTATGCTTTTTAAAACTAGTTCTTTTGAAAGATAGATTTTAACACTGTCTTCGAGTTTAGATCCTTTATGTCTAAGATGAAACAATACACCTTTTTTAGATGTATTACCAAATCTCATCCATCCAAAACCATTCTCATTAAACAGATCTAAAAGATTCATTGTATAATATTTATCATAACCTTCAAGATGTGCATTGAGTAATGTACACTCAACCAATTGCCAAGCTTTACAATCAGGATCAACATCAAATCTTGCCCAAGCTCTGCCTCGACCTGAAAACATGCTGTTGATATTCATCAAAGTATTGTTTACCATTGCATTATCTGTACCTCTAAAGTAATCAGAAACAATGCTGTTTGTAACTTTTTTAACAGCAGTAATATTCATATCAATTTTTTCTTCACCTAAATTCTGCAAGGCTTGAATAATAACTGGTTTAAGTTCTAAAATAATTGCATCATAATTCATAGTATTACCTCCATGGTATTATTATAATTTAATTGTTAAACTTTTTGCACGTAAAATTAGTCTTTATCTTCTTTTTCTTTAAAATGATGGTAAGGCTTTGTATAACCTTCAACGAAACCTCTTAACTTCATTTCTTCCAAATCAGATTCTGGGATTAAAATATTAATGCCGAAACCTGTAACATATACTCTTCCTTTTATACCACTGTCTATCTTAGTCACATAATCTTTTTTCATAAGACTCAACCTTGTTTAACAATTTATTTCTAATTTTTCGACAACTCTTAATTTTTTTATTACAAGACTTAGACTTTTTTCTTAGTCCTTGAATTATTTCTTTGTTGTTTTTTCTGCACATTTTTACTGCGTTCTTTAGATTTTTTATCTTCTTTTGACTTGAGCATCCGGCTATTGTTGTTAAGCTCATCATTCCAATTAGGACGACAGTCAGTACACCAGTTGTCACATTTTTCACATCCAATATACTCACCAATTTTTTTCTTGCATTCATGCATTCTCCATGTTATTTCTGTTTTACAAGTTTCACAAATCATTTTTTACCTCTTAACTCTTTCGATTTTTGAAATTAAAGTCTCAGTATTTTTAATTTTACTTTTAGTAGAATATATTTCTACTTCTATGTCTGAAATATTTTTATATACTTTTTCTAGATTTTCTCTTGCATTCAACAAACCTAATTTTAATTCTGAAAAAGGTTTAATTTTTTTAACTAATTTTTTTTCTTTTCTCGACAAAGAATCTAATTGATTTTTAAAATTATTGTAGACTTTACTTCCAAATAATATTTTGATCATACTCTCTTTGTTTCTATAAAATATATAATATATTCCATTATAATTAGGTGTAGCATAATATGCTTTAATAATATCATGAGGCATCTCAAAAACCCTGTAAGGCCCTGTACCATAACCTATCTCATTCTCGTTTATTCCTGCAACATATATAAATGCTCCTCCGTTTATCATAATTCTTTGTTTCATACATTTACCTCTCGGTAAGGGCAAACCAAATCCTCCTAGCGTTTTACTTTGAGTATTATAAGATGATCCTCTTGTATAAACAACTTCACATAACTTATTTTCTAAGTTAAACTTAGACTTTATATTCACAGACTTTTGCCTAACTTCAATCAATGATGTAAACAATCTCTTGTGTTTTTCCTTTATAGATTCGTATTCTTTTAGTTTTGAATCTACAGACTCTTTAGTTTTAGGCAATATTTTTCTAGCTTCTTTTAACTTTAAATCAAGAATTGGTAGTTTATTTTTCAATACTTGAAGTTCGTGTTTTAAATCTTCATACCTGCTTTTTTGTTTAACTAACCAAAAAGGTACAGAAAATTTATTACTTTTACAGTATTCTCTAAACGTAGCAAGATCAAAATCAAATATATTTGATTTTGTCATCATCATAACAACACTTTTGTCTTTAGGGTAGTATAAATCTTTTGGGTTACTTTTTAAAATCTTAAGATCTCTTTTTTTAAGATGACTTTCTTTAACTTGACCCCAGTTTTTGCAGTACAAGTCATTGCTTTTAAACTTATAACAATTAGTTAAAAATAAAGTAGACAATATGATTATATTTTTTTTCATTTTTTCTTTAAAACCTCCTGAATATCTTTTTGAGCAATAACCATTTTTGACATCATTCTCGCTGTAGGCTTATTAATAATGTTTTTTTCTAGTCCTAGTCTTTTACCACCATTGACTAAACAATGGAATTCAAAGCATTTACCTTTTTCTGTTTCAAATACCTCTACAACTTCACCGTATCCATAATCATTAACAGGACCTTTTAATTTGACCCATAACATATCACCAGGTTTAATTTCTTTTGATTCCATATTATCTTCCAATTAAAATGCTAAAGTTTCGAAATAAATCATTTTCAGATATTTGACACATATGACCAGTAGAATTTCTGACAAGAAAAATCTTAACAACACGAGGATTACGTCCATCTAGAATTTTATAATTTTTATAAGTAAACTTTTCTAAATGTGCAATCGGAAAGTTTACTCCTTCTAATTGCATATTTTCTTTTGCAGGAGAAAAATAAAATCCTTTTGAAGGAATTTTAACAAATGATCCTGCGCCGTCTTTACCTCTAAAAACTAAAGTGTCACCTGTTTTAATTTCTCTGAATTTATTCATATTGTTTTCCTTTGATATGATTCCTTATGTTAATATTATAATTAGTATTAAAACTTATTACACGCATTTTTATTGCTAATGAACTGAATTTCATTTGTTGCCCAGTCAACTAGTTCATTAGCAATATAATATCCGTAACCTTGAGGAATCATAATATTGACGTTATGATTAATTTTTCCAATAAACAAAGATAAGTCCTCTACAGACATAGTTTTTGCTTTATGCAAATTTTTTGCTGAATACTCTAAGAAAGTATTTTCACTATAGAATTTAAACTTTTTATCCCAACTTTTAGTTAAAAGCTTTAAACAAAAATCTTTAAGCATCTCTTTGTTGTTTTGATTGTCTGCTACTTGTAATGAATGTTTCCAACAATACTTATAGATTCTATTTCCTAAAAACGGGGAATTAGTATGACATATATTAAGCAATCCTTTTTTATCGTCTTCCAATGCAAGATTAGAATAATAAAGTGTATAACCGTTTTTATGTTTTCTAAGAGCATATTTGCAATTAGTAAAGTCAAAAGAATTAAAACACTCTTTTACATTACTAAAGAAAAACTTGTTTACAATCTGTATATTATGAAAGATTCTCGCTTTTAACTGAGAATAAATAAATGAATCTTGCTCAGGTAAAAAGTTTAATGCAAAAGGCGATGCATAATAACTTTTTTTAAATTCACTCTTAACTTCATGTTTATCATCTTGACTAAGAATAATATTTTCAATATGATCTAGATTTTCTCTGCTTGTAGTAAAGATATCAATGTCACCACCACTTTTAAAATAATTAACAATTCTTTGATATGGTAAAACAGGATTGCCTTTGTCTACACATATATTGAAATACATATGAGCAATTTTTCTTGCAAAACCTCCTGCAATCCATGCATTGTTTTCTAAACATACATCTATGATTTTATCTTTAAAAACAGAATGAAACAGATTTACAAAATCTTCTGAAAGTCTTTTAGCTTCTATAACTTCTTTCATATTTTCTCCTTAGAATGAGTAATCAAGTAACCCTTCTTCAAGTAAAAAAGTTTTCCATTGGGCAAGTTCATGAGAAGATGGCTTTGATAATGAGGCTTGTTCAATGCTTTTAATTCTATCTTGAATATCTACTTTTTCTTCTTGATTTAAGGCAACATATTCTCTTTGCTTTTTCTTAAGCTGCGGTTTAGTATCTTTTGTTTTTCTTATAGATGGATCGATTTCCAGCTGAAGTTTTACAGGAGTATTTCCTAATAAAGGTAAGTCCTTAGCTAAAGCATCTGAAATTGTAATAGTATTGTCAGGATGATCAAACTTAGAGCCACGATATCTAACTTCATAAATAACTAAAGGTTCTTTTTCGTTGCCTGCTGGTTTAGAAAAACGAATCCAAGCATATCCTTCTCGATCAATATGACTAAGATATTCTGAAGCGTTAACGTTGTTTAATGAATCAATAACAGTTTGAAAAACAGAAGAACTATTTGGTACCTTTACCCAACAATTTCCTCTTCCTTTATAACGATTTCTAATTGTTGCTTTAAAATTATTAGACATAAAAAATACCTTTCATATTATGTTGTTTTGTTTATTATAAATTAAATTACAAATAAATGCACGCACTATGTTATCACAAAATACTTGTTGATTTGCCTATACCAGGAGAAGTTGTTGCACCAGTTTGTGCAGCTGGTGATCCAGCTGTAGCTACAAGAATACCAGGTTCTACCTTAACAAGAATGTCAGCAGACTTTATATATGAGTCTATTGCATCTGCTATCATTTTTGCTGTTTCATTAAGAATGTCATCTGGATTAGACTCAGGGTCAGCACTCTGTCCGTACATTAGTGCTTCTCTAATTTTTGTTTCAAGTTTAGATTTTACTAAAGCCACTTTATTTACCTTTCTTAAATTTGTTTTCTAACCAAAGAGTCATTCCTAATAATATTATTTCTATCTTTAAGAAAAAAAGCAATACAAAAGAAGGACTCTTTGAAACTACTGCAAATCTTTGGAACATCTTTTCTTGCTCTTTAGTAATGTCATCTGACAAAAACCAAATAACATTTCCAGTTTCTGTAACCATAGATATTACTAAGTTAGGCTCTTGTGCTACTACTGAAACAAGATCATCTAGATTTTCATCTTTCATATTAAACCTTTCAAATAAATTATTTTTATTTATTATAATCTTAACATTTTAATTTTACACATAATTGTAAAAATATTGAAAATATACTATTTATATTAGTAGGAGAAAATTATGAAGCATTTATTTATTTTACTAACTCTATTTCTATTTGGATTCGATCACGTTAAAAGTGTACAAGATTCTTTCGGCTTTATAAAATCTTATTACTCTGTTCAACCTAATTTAAATTATCAATGCACTACATGTTTAACGTACACTAAAGACCTAGAACTTCTTAGTTTATTAAACAAAGAGTTTAAAAAAACACCCTATATAAAGGCATCTGCTTTTATTATTAAAAAGTCTAAAAACAAAACTTTGTTATCTACAAGTTATCATGTTTGTGAGTCTTTAAAAGAATTTCAAACAGAAAAAAAGTTTAAAGATTTAGGCGACAAGCTAATGAAAGATGCTTTCTCAAACAGCTTATTTTTAAATACAGAAATTACTAAGCAATATAAACTTCGACCCCAAATTTCAGTATTAGAGTTTGATGGCACTCTACACAACATAGAAAATATTGTCTATGAAAATCTCGAAAATGATATATGCTTTTTAGAAACAGAAGATTCTTGGGGTAGAGAAATAGAATTTGCAGAAAAAACGTGTTTCTATGAAAAAATATACAACATTTCAGCATCAGGTGGGTTTTATGAACCTTCTGCTGTTGTTTTAAGAGAAGGGTATGTTAATAACAAAGTAAAAGAAACAGATGTTGAAGATAAAACTTTCAAAAATCATATGCTTTATACTCTTTACGTACTCCCAGGTGCTTCTGGATCTGGAGTTTTTAATACTAACGGAAAGCTCTGTGGTAATGTTAATATATCTTATGCTAAGATAGGCGTTAGTTTTGGTGCTTCGAGCGAGATAATTCAGAGTCTTTTAAAAAACTTTCTGCATAGTCCTTTAGGTTCCAGTTATGTCGTGAAGGAATAAATCTCATTTGATTATCGTAAATTGATCCACATTTAGTACAGTAATTTCTACTAGGCTGAATAGCAATAAAACTATCACAAACAATACAATTTGACTTCATTACTCATCTCCTGACACATTTAAAATACTATCAATGAAAATATTAATTTCCTCATTTAAACTGTAATCTTCCAAACTAGAAACCCATTTGCAAAATAAAAACATTACAAATCCTTTCTGCATTCTTTATGATGCTTTATTGCTGATATCCTGAAGTTATGTGTGATTAAAGTATTACATATTAATCTAGCTTTGTCTTTGTTTTTAAAATGACATTTTTTAGCAGCATACTTAAAACACAGCTGGTTTAGTTTTGATTTTCTATAGTCTCTATTTACTCCAAATCCAGTTAAAACTAAAACAAAAATTGCAGAGTTTAAAGCAACAAATAAGTATCTTGTCTCGTAATTATTCACTTTATGTTCCATGTTCCAGGTAGACTAACATTAAAATCTTCTTTTTTTCCTCTCATATGACAAGAAAGCTTATCATAAACAATTCTGGCAATATCCATAGCAGCTGTAGCTTTAGAAAATTTCTTAATTAAAGTTTTTTTGTTGAAATCATCTTCATACTCAATAGTCATTTTATTATTTCTATCAATGACAATATTACACCATTCTGGATTGTTTCTCAAATAAAGAGAATCATCTTTTCTGTCCCATAATAATCTTTTCATTTTACCTCTTTTACTTCAATAAATTTAGAACTTACACTAATAATGTTTTTACCTGTTGACAATCTTACATTATACAAATCATTTTTTTCATGTCTTAAAATTGTAATAAGAATAAATTCATCATAATCTTTAGGATCCATCATTAATGCAAGTTTTCTTTTTTTTGCATCTTTTAGAAATTCTTTCATGTTAAAAAAGACTTGTTTCATATTACCTCTTTAATTTTAAATACAATATATTATAAAATAAAAATATAAATATTACACGCTATAGACTTAGTTTAGTTTTTACTATTTTTACTACATCACTAAAATTATATCTAGCATCATTTTCATAATTGTTATAGACAAAATCTAATATCTCATCTGGCGCTGGAATGTCTCTTATCACTTTTGCTTTTACTTTGCGCTGTCCTAAAGCTATTGCCTTAATTATTCTATGACAGCCATCTATTATTTTTCCGTCCCAAATCAATATAGGATAGTTTAAGTCTGCTTCTAAACATCTTTCAATATGATTTTTTATATCTTCTTCTGCCCAAGGCCATTCTTGCAAACAAAAATCCGACACTGGCCAGTCAATGACGCTTAAGTTTTTTGATGCTCTCAATAAAGTCTTTACTTTCCAAACGTACTCATAATTTTCAATTGTTAAAGAAAAAGTGCTGTTATCAATCATAGTTTAATCTTTGTCTGATATTCCTAGATTTAAAAGGTCAACCATAATATCCATAGGCATTGTTTTTGCTGTAAGCTTTCTATATATTATTAAATGCTTTTCTAGATCGTTCATGTTTTCTTTCATAAGATTAATTACATCTTCAAAAGTATCATACTGTTTTTTTCTAATTAGATCTAATATTACACCGGTACAATGTCTAATGTTAAATATAATATTTTCTATTTCTTCTTCGTTCATTTTATTGCTTATTTCTATAAAGTTCATAAATATAAATTAAATCATTTTTGTTCATAAATAAATGTGCACTATGATTTTTTCTAGCACCTTCAAACTTTAAAAACCCGCTGTTTAGTGATGCTTTTCCAAAAGTAAACTCTAAATTTCTAATTTTATTTAAAATCTCATTCAAACTCATTCTAATATCAAAGTCTGAATATCCTATGTTTCTTTTATTCACAACAACATCAGTTGAGATATCGACTGAATATGTATTTGTATTAACTTTCATTTTCTTCACTCCAACCTTTTTGCTTAATATCAATCACAAGTCCAGGACATCTTTTTCCTTGAATATAAGAATCAAAACATTCATAGATAAGATTTCGCAAGCTATTAGCAGCTGCAATATTAAACGTACCATCAGAATCTTCAAATACTTTTCTAAAAAGATAATTGCTGTCATGCTCTGATAGACTTTTAACAAGCCAACCATTCGATACTCTTTTAATAATAAGATCATCTTCGTCAATATCAATTTTAGTCACGCCATACTCCTGTTGCAGAATAATAGTCACATTTCTTTTTTATTGTTTCCGTTGAAACATTTTCTTTGTCTGACAGTAATTCGATACAATAATATTCTTTTACGTCTTCGAGTATTTCTTTTCTTTTATCTATTTCTTTTAATAGGATTACTAAGTTAATTAAACTTAACGAAGCAATTAAAAAATAAAAAATGTTTTTGTTTCTTTTCATAAATAGCTCAACTTTATATTTTAAATTACAATTGGACAGTCTCCTTCAAAAGCGTCATGCCAAGTTGTTCTTTCTCTAAGTTTAGTACCTAAAATTCCTTTTACAAAAATATCTTTTGTGTTGTGAATACGATACGCTTCAATATTAAATTCTTCGTTATTGTTATCAATGACTTTTATCCTATAAGAGTGAAGTTCATAATAACCCATATAACTACTTGATATATTTACATATCTAAAGCTAGAACCTTTCTCGAAACTCTTTGAAATAATCAACTCGCTTGGCGATGAGGAACTGTATAGCTTCATAGATTTTTTAGACTTAATAATCATATTATCCTTTATTTATATTTTATAATACAAGCAGCATCAACTTCTGTCATGCGGTTATCTTTTTTATCTTTAAAATAATAACCACTACCATTTTCAGAAATAACTTTTCCAGTGCTTTCTGTTTCTAATATCAATTTACCACCACTGTAACAGACAATATCTGCAGCAGACCCAATTGAAGTTAACTTGCCGATAGTGGCATCGCAGCCTGAGAGTAGTAATAATAGTAAGATGTATTTCATTGTTTATCCTTTCACAAGATATGCTTTATGACCAATCATTGTAACTGTACCACCGCCAACATATAACTCACCATTAACAGTAAATGAATCATCACCAGCATGTGGGTTGTATCTTACAACAGGATCTGTATCTTTAGGCATAATAAGATTAGTAATTTTGCCAATTAATCCTGCATGAACAGTTTTGTTATGTTTTAAGAATGCTTCATCGCGACCAGAAGCTCTTAACACAATGTCTGTACAATTAATAGAAACTGCGTGAACAGAATCAAGCTTTTTACCAAGACGACCTCGATGAATTGTAATTTGATCGACTGTGTTTAAATTAGGTCTGATTGTCACTTTATCCATGATAAAATCCTTTTTGTTGTTGTTGCCTTATATTAATATTATAATATAAAATAAAACTATTTGCACGTACTTAGTTCTTGAAAAAATAGTCTGCATCTTTTTCATCAAAAAACATATAAACAGTATTTTTTGTACGATGTAATGATTTCATTTTCAATGCACCTGTTTTTGCTTTTTTTATTTCACAAACTAATAATTGCTCGTCCTTGTCAAGAAAACCCCCAGCCGGATATCCATCTTTTCTTCTTGCGTTATGATCGCTAGTTTCATAATACCATGTTTTTCTTTTTAACGTAATTAACATGTTTTCTTTAATTTTTAATTTCATCTTCTTCTACACTCGGCGCTGTATTATCGTGCACCATATCAGAAGCGCTTTTAAATCCGAGCTGAAACAATACTTCAGAAAGAGGATGTGCAATAATATTGTGTATAGTCCATTTAAATCTGTCAGGCATTTTATTAATAATACTTTTCATAATTCTCCTTCTTGAAAAACATTGTCGCTTAAAATAATTTCAAACTTGGTATCTTTTCCTTCTTGAACCCAAATGAAATCTATTTCTTTAGGCTCACCATTAACTCTAATAACTACTTTAGCATCGCCAAGATCTTTGTCTGGTGTGCTGTTAAAATTACAAAAAGCAAGTATCTCATCTAAAGTCATAATCAATCCTTATCTATAGTATAGTCTATACCACTCTGTTACGTAACAAGAATATTCTGTGTGCCAATCATGAAAATATACAGTTTCAGATACAAGATTACCGTTAATATCTCTTACTTCGCTAGGCAATACTTTATGAATACCTCTTTGAATTCGAAGCTGATTTCTTCTTACAGATTTTTTAAACTTATCTTCAACTGTACTGTATCTTCTAAGTTTAAGATATTCCATTATTTTTCTCCTATACTAAGCGAAAAAGGAACAGAATTTAACTTTCTTCCAGAATTATTATAAACATCAACAATTATTTTGCTGCCTTTAAAATAAGCTACAATTTTTTTGTTTGAATATTTTCTTTCAATTGTTTGAAGATCAGACATTTATGCTCCTACAAATTTCAAGCTATTAATTAATTCTTCTGGTGAACAAACTGTTATATTATCATAGTCTTTATTATGAACAATTTCTACAGAATCAGTATTAGAACGCCACATATATGAAGTAGCTTCTTTCTTCCAGTTAGCTTGATAAACGCCTTCAACCCATAACTTTAGATTGATAGTAGTGTCTAAAAGAACAGTTAATTCAGCAAGTTTTCTCATATCACTAGCACTTAAAATTATATCAGAACTCATATTATCTCCGTTTGTTTTTTAAAAAATACATAACAATAACAGTAATCAAGAATAGTTTTAAAATCAATAGTTTTCTCCAATTACAACATAATTTTCTGATGGATCATCTTCAGAGAAAGTAGGTTCAAGATTAGAATCTAAATCCATTTCTGAGATGGTTTCATATTGAATATGATATCGATTCATGCCGTCACTCATAACAATTTCTGAAGATGGGTCATAAGATTGCAAAACATCAATTAGTTCTTCAACAGTCATATTGAATTCCTTTCAATTAAAATAATAAATTATCCTACCTTATGGTAATATTATAATATAAATTAAAACTTTTTACACGTCAAGAGAATTATCTACTGCTTCATATCCGTATAATTTCCACTTATTCTTAATATGACTTCTTAAAGTTCCGTTAAGATCTAAAGTAAAGATTATATCTTCATCTTCATTATATCCACAAACTATCTGTGCGGATCCTTCACTAACTTCGAAGTTATAGGTAATGTGTACTAGTGGATAGTTGTCGTTTTCATTACTTATGACAATATTAAAATAGGCTGGAAGACTTTTACTGATAAACTCTTCACGATCCATATGAATACCATGCTCGTACTCTATATTCTCAATATGATCTAAAGCTTTTTGATATAAATTAAGTTCTGACATAACATATCCTTTTAAAAAATAAATTTGGGAATGGGATTGACGAAACAAGCGGTTAGGCGGTCAAAGAAGACGCTTGAGAGATGCCTAATAATGTTTCTAAATCTAAATTAGTAGAATGATGAAGCTTACCACTGTAATCTTTAAATAATGTAATTTGACCGCTTGAATATTCTCTTAAAATGTTATTATTCTCGTCTCGAGAGAAATGTGTTACTTCAATATCCAAGATCTTACAGAAGCAACTCTCATAATTAACAAAAAGATTTTCAAGTTGTTTTTTAACTGCATGATCTGAAACGTGGTAATTTAGATATTCTTCATCTGTATCTTCGTTATAATCAATATACTCACCACAGATTTTATCCATTACATCTTCTTGTTCTTCATTAAACAAGGGGATTGTATTGATATTTTTAACAGTTAAGATTGGCAGAGATTCATCCTTTAATGCAACAGTACATGGACCATATTCAGCTACAATATCGTTATTACAGAAAATACCTTGGTCATAAACTTCTTTCATGTAAGAAAGATGATTAATAAGATCAGGAATATCGTTTAGTGTTACGTAATTAGCAACTGAAGTATATAAGATTTTATTAGTGTTTTCCATTTTAAATCCTTTGATTTAATGTTAAAGAGGATGCCTTATGAAGTTATTATATATTAAGTTAAAACTTTTTACACGTTAAGAGTTATCCAATGACTGCATAATCTTGTTGTTCTGTCTCTGGGAGCTTAGATCCTTCAGTAGTTTCGAAATCTTCATGAAGTTGTAATTGACAGACTTGATGATCATGAAGCTCGTAACGATCAAGACCATCGACAATTAAAACAGGTAGATTAGGGTCCAGAGTTTGTAGCTGATTAATAAGATCTTGAACTGTCATGTTAAGTCCTTTCGATTTGAAATAAAAATGAATATTGGTCCTTATGGTAATATTATAATACATTAAAAAACTATTTGCACGTTATAGTCTATTGAACGATAATCATCTTACCGTCTACAACTTTAACAGTATATGTAGCATCTTCATCTGCATCAATACTCTTAAAATGATTTACTACTTCATTTCTACCTTGAGTTATATTTTTTAAATCTAAGTATGCTATTATAAACGACATAAAAACTAAACTAGCATATGCTACGATACAAAATATAGCAGCAGACTTATTGTCAGCAAATAAAAAGAATACTGATGGTATTGACATCATCTTTCCACAAACAAAACAAACAAAAGCTACTTTAGACTTAAAGCTAACTCTATCAAATACCATCATCAGAAAAACCTCTTTCTTTTTGACTTGGATCGTCTGGAATACTACTAGACTTAAAATTCTCTAATTCATTACAATCAAACTCTAAAACACATAAACCTAGCTCGTTAGTAAGAGCTTCTACGATCTCATCATTTAAGACTTCAATGTTTTCGATGTTTGATACATCTAACTCAACAGACATTTCTCTTGGCAGTTGAGATTGAAAAACATCTTGATCATCATCAATGTCCCATAAGATATTAAAACAATTAAACTTTTTCATATGACTCTCCTTATTTATTACCGAGGAATGCATCAAATAGTTTTACAAGATCAGGGCACGCAACCCCATAAACACCTTTACTTTTTTTATTAGACTGATTTCTTTTTACTCTTGGCTTGTGAACCATTTTGACATCGATATATTTTGGATCTGTTTTGACAAGACTTTCTAAAAAGGATAACACTTCTAATGCTTTTTCTTTTTTATTGAAGCCAACCTTTAAAGATCTTTCTCCTTTTACTTGTAAAGTAATTCTATAAATAGTTCGAAATCTGTAGTTAGTTTTATTAGAAAAATTAATATCTTCAAACTTCATAAAAACTCCTTAATACCAAGTTAAAACTTCTTTTTTGTAGAGATCAATAGGATAACATTTGTCTCTATATCTCATTGAAAGAGATACTGGAACTTCTAATTCAGTATCACAAACATGAGTTACACCTCTTTCTTTAAGTACATCAATAAAATCCAAAAACCCTGATTTGGATTCTGTAGCAGAATACTCTAGTTTAATAATCTCAGTATAGATTCCAGGTTTAACTTGAGGACAACTGTCTTCATCTTGAACAAGAATATCCGGTCCGAAAGTTCCAAGACCTGAAGGAGGAGAGCGAAAATCACAATAGAAAATAACTGGTTCTTGATTTGCCATTTTAAATCCTTTTTAAATAAAAGTTAATGTTGTACCTTATGGATATATTATAAATTAATATTAAACTTATTACACGTCTGATTAAAGCATCTGCCATCTCATGGATAAAACACCCTGATTAATAACGTCATGTGCATATGATGAGAATCCCATTTCAACTTCAACCGGGATTAGTCTGAACTGCACGCCAGGATTATCATCCTCATAATTTTCTTTTAGCAGTTCCAGTGTACATTTTAAATCATTTTGATCGATAAACATAAATAAACCCATGTCACCAAGATTAACATTTTCTAGACTTACAACCTTGATTTTTCTTAGGAAAGGTTTGATAACTTGATTTTCCATTTAAACTCCTTTGAATGAATTTAAAAAATTAATTAATGATGCCTTATGGATATATTATAAATTAATATTGAACTTATTACACGCTAAAAGTTCTCAATACCAAATCTTTCTAAAAGATTACCTCTGCTATCTGTTTCACCACAATCTTGATCTAAACTCCAACGAAACTCAAGATTATTTCCATACTGATAGCCACTGAAAATCTTAACCTCTCCATGTTTTGGATGTTGTCTCACTTCAGCTGGAATACTTTTACCACGGTAATCTCTCATATGCGCCGGAATCATCATGAAGGTAGCATGAGGATAAATTGCTTTATCTAAAACGAGTGTTGCTTGACCAGTCATTTAAAATCCTTTCAAATTAAAAATTGATTTTGTGCCTTATGGTATTATTATAATTCAATTATAAACAATTTACATGCAGGTAGTCTTAACCCTTTCCAAACAACATATCATTAGCAAAGTCCATAAACATTCTCTCAACATGAATCTTATCTCCATTGTTCATGATAACAGTTGTAGCAAAAGCTTTACCACCGTCAGAATCCCTAATCTCTGGAACATCAGGATCTCGACATTCAAAGAAATGAGAGACGCTATTAAAGTTAATATAAACATAAACCCCTCTGTCTTTCTTGCCTTTCTTTACAAGCTGAGGGTAACATAACATAGGATAACGAGGTTCTTTAGTTTTAGCAATAATTTTAGACATACAAATCCTTTCTTATTCAAAATGTCTTTTCAGATCTGAAGCAAAAATATCAAATTCATTATTACGATCGTCAATAACTGTCACATAAGACTGACGATATTTAGTATCTGCTTTACCTTTACCAATGACTTTAACTCTAGATCCTACTTGCAAAATAAAATTAGGATCCTCAATCTTAGGATAGCTGCTACCTGGTCGATTAGTATGATTGGTAAGAAACTGAATTATTGGATTATTTCCATAGATTTGAGCAATCTTTTTTACAGTAAGATATTGACCGACTTGGGTTGATCTAATAGATGCCATTTAAAATCCTTTCAATTTAAGAATTGTTGTTGTGCCTTATGGATATATTATAAATTAAAATAAAACTTATTGCACGTAAAGCATTAATTTTAAAAACAAAACATTCCAATTAATTTTAAACAAGATAACAGAAAACAACAAGAAAGCAAGAAACATTAAAAACGAATTTAAATACATTTTTCTTCTCTCTTTTTTAAAAGTAAGCATAAGTTTACTTTTCTCTTTTTCACCTTCTTCATATGAATTGAAGTTTTTTTCTACAATTATATAATGTCCCCAAAAATAAGTAATAAACCCAAGAGACATAATCATAGAAAAAACTATCATCATGATCAAAAGAAAAGGCAAATTAGGGAAATAACCGTCGTGCCTATAAAAAGTATTAATCTTCCAACCATCTTTGTTAAACTTGTCAATCATTCTGTTTGTTAAATCTTCTGAAGATATGTTAAGACCCCATAAATAAGTCCATCCTCTACATTCATACCAAGCGTAATGTGTGTTTTCAAACTTTTCATATTGATAGACTTTATTGTTAGATGCTGTATCAGAAGAATAACTTTTAACTACAAACTTCTTCTTATTTGGTTTATTTTCACTATCAATAGTAATAGGTTCTTTAATCATCACATGCTCCAGTAAGATTCTGAACTAGGTGAACAATAATGTGGTCTATCATATCGTTCTCGATATTCTTCACCAGACATCAAGTTCTTTCTTGTCACATAAGTTTCATGGATTTCTGTTACAAACTTTAAACGTTCAGGATAACCAGTTTTACAAAGTTCTTCAAGCTCTTCTCGAGTCTTGCCTTCATAGTCTTGTTTTAAAACAAATCTTAATCCGGGTTTATTATTTCCCCATCGAACAGAGTCAGAACGATTCTTGATTCTTTTATCTTGTTTATAGACTTCAACTGTAAATTGTTTGTCGCTTATATTCAATACCATTCCTAATTCTTCAGTAGTAAGATTTTTTTTAATACTGTTTTTCTCTGCTGCATTCATTAGCAACCTCCTAAATAATTGTTGTACCTTATGGATATATTATAAATTAAAATAAAACTTATTGCACGTTTAATAAGATCCTCGAGTTAAGCTCTGTAAAAAGTAGAACTTCTTATTGTTTGGTCCTCCTCTAGTACTGTCTTCTCCTAACTGAACTCCACCAACAGTTTTCCATCCTTTACATAAATGCTTGTTTACTTTTTTCGTGAGATCTAAAACTGATTGACCTTCTACAATAATATAAAGAAGATCTTCAGCTTCAATCTTATAGTCTTCTACACTGCTTTTTGGAAATTGTTTAGCTCTCACTTTAATAACTTCTAGAATTTCTTCATTAAGTTCTCTACGGGAAGAAGCATAAATAACTTCATTACAAAGCAAAACATACTGTTCAGACCGAACATCTACTAAAAAACAATGTCTATCAATCATCCGTAATATCCTTGTGGGTCGAGTTCGTTAATATACTGATTTAAAGTTTCAATAAAATCAGAAACTGGAATTTCATGCTTCTTTCTAATCTTGTCTAGTTTCTTTTTAAGCTTTTTAGGAGTAAGCTCTTTCTTCTCTTTCATAAATCTCTCCTTCTTATCTACCAAACTTCATATCACGTTCAACTTTGATTAGATCGTCTTTAACATTTAGCTGATTGCCACTGTTAAAGTGAATGCTGGTACCAACTTTTTCTCCGTCTATCTTGAAATAAGTAATGAACTCAACATGGTTCCAATTAACTGTAATCCAATCTGAACTGTTGTGGATTTTATAAGTCGAGGTATGTAGTTTTGCTGAAGCCATTTTTAAAGCCTTTCAAATCAAAAATTGTTGTTGTACCTTATGAGATTATTATAATATAAAAGAAAACTTATTACACGTCTTACATTCCTTCCCCATTTAACATTTTAAAATTAAAAGGATATACAAAATTAATGTTTCTTGCTTCAATACCGAATCTTAGTCTTCTTAAATGTCTAATCATACATCTTTTAAAAGGCTTAAAAGCATATGAATATTTATCTTTTGCTACACCTGAAAATTTGTCTAGAAAAATATCAGATGCATTTCCATAATTGTCAATTTTTATTTTAAATGCTACTGTAAAAGTAATCCCATCTATATCTTCAAATCCGATTCTATTGAAATATCTTTCATAGCATGATTTATATAAATTACTTTTTTTAAGTACAGCTTTCTTAATTGAAAGCTGTAAATTACTCATACTTTCATTTGAAACATTATTTCTATCTTTTCTTTTGTAATCTGTTACTTTATCTCTTTTGAAGTTTAAAACTAGATTGTTGTTATTTCTAGATACATTAATTCTTTTTGTTAATACTCCAGTTGTGTTATAAAACTTAAAAAGATGTTCACCTGGAGTTAAACTTAAAACTTTATCTTTTACCCAAATCGGAAAATTATTATCTATATAAACTTTTGAATTTAAGTCTAACTTTATATGAAAGTCTACTCTATTAATACTATTATCTCTGTAGTTTTTATTTCTTCTTAGAGCATCTAAAATACTAGAACTATTATCTTTTGTGCTATATACATTTTCTTTGTACTTCTTCTTTACTCTACGAATCTTCTCTTTATTGTTTGCTTCCTTGTTACTTGTTTCTCTTTTTAAGAAAATCTTTTTAAAAGTTTCTTTACCTGAAACTATACTGATTTTGTCAACATATCTTTTTCTTTCTTTCAAAGTAAACATCTCAATCATATAAGATCCTGCTTCCAATTTAGCATCGACAACTGGTGTATTACCTATACTTTCACCGTCAACAAATACTTCTGAAGGTGGTGATGTAGATATTGTTAGCAGTCCAGTATTTAAAGAATAACTTTTCTTTTCTCTACTTTTATTAAGAGATTTAGGGAAAATATTTTTTATCTTGAGATCTTTAACTTTGTAATATAACATCTTTAAGCTATCAGCCTCAATTGAAATCTTGTTTAAGATCTCACCTTTTTCTGTTTCTTTTAAAGTTAACAGTATGGTATATTCATCATAAGCTTCACTTAACTCACTCGATATAACAATATCGGCACTCAACATTCTTCCTACTTCAATATCACATTCACCTTCACATTCTTCTATTCCTCCTTCTATCATCATTTCAATAGTATCTTTTGCCAACAACATGTACTTTGATTTATCAATATGATTTCCCACCACTCTATTAAGAGTTTTGCCAATTGCTCTTATTTCTTTGTTTTTCAATTTCAAATCTTCGCTGACTTCTAAAAACTTGATAAACACTTTCTTTCTCGTCTCTTTTTTACAAAGACCCACCGAAGAGAATAAAATTAAGGCAATGAAAATAATATGTTTTATCATATAGACTCCTTAAATTAAATTGTTGCTGTACCTTATAAGATTATTATAATACAAAATAAAACTTATTGCACGTTATACATCCCTTTATCCCCCATATAAATCACTATATCTTCTTGCTTCAACAAAACCAGTAGACATCCAAACTAACTTATCTCTTATAGATCTTGCAGACGCAACATACCCATCACTCCAATCAGCTCCATCAGGACACTGATCTAAAAGCATCTTACGAATAGCTTTCATGAAAGGTACAACAGACCCACAACTCTCATCCCATCTTTTACGAATCACTCTTTCAACAAGCGGATCATAACTGTAAGCTGAATTATAATTCTTTCCACTACATTCTGCAACCAACTCATCAACAATCGGCTGCAACTTACTCTTACTAAACTCAATCTCAACATAGTCAT
>CEUT01068078.1_pt1 | contig 24477 bp, 19 predicted proteins | sample 531401 | NCBI WGS metagenome assembly CEUT01 (sample SAMEA2622821, study PRJEB7988) | marine metagenome | biome: marine biome (ENVO:00000447); feature: surface water layer (ENVO:00002042); material: "saline water (ENVO:00002010), including plankton (ENVO:xxxxxxxx)" | depth 5 m | reverse complement strand
GGTTTGTTGTTTTTTTGCACACTCTCGGCTATAGCAGGTCAGCAAATGTCCTGACCAACTGATTATATAATATCTTATTTATTGTTGTTTGTCAATATTTATTTCCTGAATTATTGGAGATAAATATTCTACGTAAACGTAGTCTTCTTCGTAGTTTGTCGGAAAGATCCCAAATGAAACCTTTCTTTGTTTTGTGATTTTTGATTTTACTTTATCTGTCAACTTTCTGAACAGGTTCTCTTCTGTTTTTAGCTTTTTCTCGTTTATTGCGAAATAATATACCACTTCTACCTCATCTTTAAAGGGAAAAAATAATACATCCTCACCTTCAATTGATCCGACGCCGAAAGTCCTAATCCTATTCGCGATTCCGGGCTTTGTAAAAGTAGATGTGATAGGTTTAGTGTTTTTAAAGACGTCTAACATATAATATGTATTAGTCAGCACTTTATTAATTTGGTCAAAATAATCGTAAACATTAGTTGGGCCAGACAATTGTTCAAGGTATTCATTAGAAGCAAGATAAATGTTTTCGAGCAAACCGGAGCGAGCATAATTTTGTAAAACACCCATTACAACCCTTTGATTCAGAAATTTTGTCTTTGATAATACTTCGACTTCTGGTGATATATACACAACTTCCACTTTTACACTTCTCTTGTAAAAATTCTCTAAAACCCTAAGTGTTAAGCCAGTTGTAAGCGAGGCTCCACATAAAAACACAGTGCATGAATCTTTTATTGTGGAGAGCCATTCTCCCAATTTATCAAAATTCAAATTTTCAAAATCTTCTGGACTGTCTAAGTCGGGAGTTGGGTATCGATATTTTGTCTTGTTTGTGACATGCTTTGAGATGACAAAAGGCTTGTAATTTTTGTGCTTTCCAAGTTCTTTTACTATGTTAAAGCCTGCTTTTCCTATTCCTAAAATATTTTTCAAATCTTTATTTCCTTAAGTGCGCCAAAGTTTAAGCCGGCAGAACAGTTGCTAACAAAACTGCCACACCGGGTTGTTTCGAAAATCTTTTTTATTTCTGGTACAAGTGAAACCTCTGACCTATCAAAGTCCAATACAACAGAGTCATGAAGTGTGAAAGCCACGAAAGATTTTTTATCTTTTAATTTTTTCATAATTTTATAACAATTCTCCATAACAAGATCTGATGTCGTAGATTGAATAAGGTAATTCAAAGCCTTCTTTTCGTCGACTTCCAACATCCTACCAAAAGGTGTGGTCACCACACCGTTTTTGTAATGTTTTTCATATGCCTGTTTGTTATAGATACTCTGTAGTTTTTGATCAGTCGCATTTGGGTTGTAGAGCCATGCAAAAAATTTTTCTTTTACATCTTGTCTTGATAATTCATTTTTCGCGAAAACTTGCTTATTAAATTCATGTATATCATAATTTGGCTGTTCTTTTCCTGAAAACCATAGAAGAGTTCTGATTTCGGCGCCGTTGAAATCTAGTTCAACATACAGATCATTTTTGGGCTTAAGATTTGCTCTATCATCTTTTTTTAAGTTTAAAATTGGAAAACTTCCTTTTTTTGTTGTCATTCGACCGGTGGCAGATCCAAAAATATCATATTTTACTCTTTTGGTAGAGCCCCCATAGTTAAGGGTTTCGTGAGCTATTTCAGTTGTTAATACGTGACATTTATGTAAAATGTCATAGTCTTCTGTCTTTTCCATAGTTGACAAAATATTTTTAAGTGCGGTGGCTCTATGGGCAAACCATTTTTTTAATTGTTTATATGGTATAATATCAAAGAAACAAGTATCTGTCAAGTTTATTTTTGCACTAATTGCTGCTTTTTTTTGTGCCTCAAGAGTTTTACATAGTGCTAAATATTCGTCTGAATCGTCCATGTAATTTGAAATATCTTCCCCTTTGGAGACAACAAAAAGAAAAGTTCTCTCTTCATCATTTAGCCCCGGGGAATGGGTCCAAGAGCTGGTGCACTCCTTTGTGGCATTTTCAATTTTAGTTTTTTCAAAAATAAAATCATTTTGGTAGAAAATACCAAAACAATTGTTTCTTATATCCAAATTTTGTATCAAAGCAATTATCCTTCAAGCATTCGGGATTTTAGTATGTTGGAAAAATATTCCATGATGTAACCTTCAGCTCCAGATATAGATGTTAACCCATATAGGCGGTATCTGTCAAGTGAATTATTCAAAATAGTCTGATAATTTTGTTTTTCACTTTCATTAGGATTTTTTGAAATGTCTTGATTTAATAAGCCGAACTCTCTAAGTTTATTCTTAATTAAGATGCCTAACCAAAAAGCGGTAGTCTTGGGGTAAAAAACTGCAGCCTCGGCACCGGGATTGTATCTCATGTTAAACTCTATAAAGGCTTTGTTATAAAATGCTTTTAGTGCAGCAAAATCACCGCCTCCGCCGCCTCCGTTTAAAGAGACTTTGAATAAATATTCATTACTATAAAAGTCTTCAAATATGTTAACAGACCTATTATTCAGAATATTTTCTTTCATTGGAGCTGAAAATGGGTTTGCTATCATCCTCCAAGGGTTATTTGCATCTACGTGAAAACCAAACGCATTAGCATATTCTACATAGCATTCAAAGCCCGGGTCTTTTATTAAGTCTACTTTCAGTTGATCCAAATGTGGTGAATATTCTTGGCCCAAATCAACGTACAGACCTGTACAGAAAATATCACAAAGAGGGGAAATTGCAAAACCCGATTTTGTCACGGGAAAGTCCGACATTTCTTCAGAAAATATACTGTCTGTGAATAGTTCGTAAAAAGTGTTTGAATCAATCAAAGGGCTATTATTATTCTTCTCAAAAACCTGGTTTAATAAAGTATTCAAAAATGTTAGTTGATGTTGCAAATATTCGGTTTCAAAGTTTTTATACGCTTTTGTCGGCACAAGGTCCGAAATTAAACTTGGAGGGCGTACGCTTGAAAGTGCAATTACCTCATTATAAAAATCCTTAAATTTATTAAACTGGGAAACCACAAAATTAATTCCTTGTATATCTTGAGAATAATCACCAAAGGGATATAGCTCTGGTACGTTCGGCATAATCACATTGTATTTGCTATTTACAAGGCCATATAGTTTGTGTGTGTTGTGGGTATCTATTAAATTATAGCCCGAAGCTCTCAGGTAATCTAAATATTTTTTTCTTTCGTTGAACTCTATCGACCCAACTGAAGTAAAGCCCCCTCTGAACCTGTCTTCCTCCATTCTTTTAAACTCCCGTTAAACTTTGAAATTTTTTAATTGACTGCGACTGACTCTTCGTTAAGCCTGCGCCGCCTAGGCCATCTGGGAAATGATTAAATTTCAAATCCAGTGTTGTTTCTATTGCCCCATTGCTATAGCTGTGCTTAACCACTTCTACAGTGTAGTAACCACCAATTCCCAATCTTTGCGCTGCTGATTCAGAATCGCTAGGATGACCGAAACCTAACTCAGAGGGATCAACGAAGACCATACTACCAGGGAGAAACATGTTGTTTCCAATTAAATTGGCAGTTGCATTGTGAGGAATACGCAATTCATCATAAACGTCTCCGGCAGTGACCACTAAAAAAGCTTCCCTAGCGGGTTGACTTATTTTTGAAAAGGAAACAGATTTAACCATTCCTTTATCTTTATTTGGCTTGATTTCAAAAATTCCGTTATAAGCATCTTCAGCTGTGTTGCCTTTACCTACAACTCCTGTCTTTTGAGTCGGCTGTTGGCAAAATAAAAAATATTGACTAGTAGTTGATATGTTCTTAAATGTAAAAGATCCGTTTCTCTCTGGTATGTCATCTGCCTTTATGCTTCCTTTGAAAACTTTTTGACGGAGTTTTCTTCCTGTGACCAAAATTGTTGTCAAGACTGTCTCTTTTATAAAGCCACCTCCAGACGAATTTGTCAACAAAGATTTACTCAAAAGATCGCTGCAGAAACCCGTAAGAAACTGGTTCATGTCATAAAAGCCTATTCCCTTTGTTGTGAGGCTGTCAAAAACCAGGGTGTACAAGCTATCAACTGAAATAGGTATATCAGAAATGTTAATTTTTTTGGTTTTTGTTTTATTTGGCGCTGTGTTTGTTACTACTTCACAGTCCGCCATCAAAACCGTAAGCTTTTTAAAATCTTCCCTAAATCTTTTGATTTCTTGTTTTGCTTTTATCGCGGCTTTTTCGTTCTTTATTTCTTTAGTTTTCTTATGTTTATAATTTATTATACCCTCAGCATTTTTCAAATGCATAACCATTACTTTAAAATACTCTGCTAAAAAATCTCCGAATGTAAAATAATTGGTCAATCTAGATTCCAAAAGCTGTTCTGGGTTTTTCTGAATTGCCTGTGGAGAATTACTAGCTGGTGATTTTGATGCCGCAGTCGGTGGGGGGCCCGACGACGGCTTTCCGCCTGCAGCAGATTTTTCAAAATATTTCTCAGTATCTTTAAACTCAATACTGTGTATTTTGTTAGCCGCGAGGAGTCTTCCCACAATTGTTTGAAAAAAGAATTGTATATCTGTGTAGCTCTTCTCTTTCGGTTCCTTATCGGATCCGTCTTCTCCCTTCTTTTTTTCTTTCGGTGGATTTATATTCTTGGATACACTTCCTGATTTTTTATCAAAAGTAGCCTTCAGTGAAACATCAGCCTTATCTTCCGCTGCTGAAGATAAATCTGAATAAAAATCTGTTAAAGATTGCATAAACCCGGTGTAGCTCACTTCAATTGTAGCGCTGCCATCTGGTGACAAATTTAAATTATGACCTGAATAAAATAAATTGAAAGCAGCCTGCTGCTTTATTATTGCGCGGCCTTCCTCAATCGTAAAGACTTGCTCTTCATGAAAATCCGGGACTGCGTACCCAAAAGTAACCCCAATGTGACAGTTTCTACCTCTACTTAGAGCGTTACCATCTATTGGAGCTTTCGCTCCCGCGATTGGTCGGCCGCTAGGGGCGCGCACTGTGAATAGATCGGCAATTGAAGCAAAGCCCTCCCTCTCTGTGAAAACTGATGCTACATTTTCTAGCTTTAATGACAAAGACGCATTTAAAAATTTTCTTGTAACATCATACGGGTTTTTGCCTGACAGTGTTACAGTGAAGCCTGTTAGCTCAACTCCACCACCAGAGAAAACTTTATCCTTAAAATTATACACTCCGTTAGAATCCAAGTCGTATTCATTTGAAACAGGCAAATATATTGGTATAGCTTCTCCTCCTACTATTTTGTAAAACCTTATCTCTGGAATTAAAAATGGTATTTTGTGGTTATCCAGATTTAAAAAAGATTTACTCATTTCAATCCCTTCTTTGGACGTACTATTTAAGGTATTTGCCGCGGCGACAGGATTATAAGAGCCCTTCAATCTCGCTATAGTGGGGCCATTTTTTATTTTTCCCCCGTCAGCAAGATTAGAAGTATTAAGTCCTTGAGAAATAGACCCATACCCAAGCTGGTACATTAAGTGTGCTTGGGGGTAATAAATTGGCTTTTTCTTTTTTTTAGGCTTTGCCATCTTTACACCTCTACTATATTATACGCTTGATTTAAAACATTTTCAAGTGGAAAAGGAATAACAATAATATCCCCTATTTTACAGTGAAAATCTGTAGGCTTTCCATTGAACCAAGCTAGTATCCACCAATATCTGGGATCTCCATAATTATTATACGCCAACTTAGCTAAGTTGTCCCCTGTTGAATATATGTGTTTTTTTATACGCAGCTCATCCAAAAAATCTTCCTCTAGGGGATCGCCAAAGTTTATGAAACCGTAATGATTGACGTGTTCAGCGCCAATACTATCCATATATGGCTTGTAAAGGTCATCATCATTTGTCAGCTCTCTGCCTAATCTTGTCCATGATGTCATTGTCAACTAAGCCTCCTTGCATTTTGTGTGGTCCTTGTGAATTCACCCGGCTGATTATAAGGGAAGCTCTCTTGCAAAAAAGTAGCTGGGTCGCCAACTTCAGCTCCAAGCGGCTTCTCGTGAATTGGTTCGAATGTAAAAGACAAAGAGTATTTTAGAGGCAAGAGGTCACCGTTTTCTCCGTCTGAAAAATGACCTGCATTGAAATCAGGTGAAAAATTAAATCCGCCAACGCACCCCAATAATCCTTCTGGGTGTTCTGGGTTATGAATGTAATTTACATATTTTATTCTGATTAGGGGTGCACCGCGGATTGTGCGGGCATTATTGTCTTTTTTTATCTTATCGCTGTATACTGGATATAGCATTTTTATTAAATTTGAAAAATTTACAAAATTTTCTTTAGCGGATTCATAGCTTTCCCCTAAAATGTCGAATGCTACGCTAATTCTTCTTGAAGTTGACTGGTAGTTCTTTATAGGGTCGGTTCGACCAAAAATGGGTGCTCCGCCGCCCCAACTTACCGTATAGTTGTCATCAAATTTTGTTATAAAAGCAGGAAATTGAACAGTATTTCCAGAAATTATACTTTTAAATTTTATGACCTGTTTAGTTTTTGTTGCTAAATCTTTAAAATGTTGCATATTTAACTCCTTATGGGCGTGTTACTACTGTCTCTATCTTTCCGTCCACTATCTTGTTCACAAACCTAACCACTTCTTTGTCTTCTGTCAAGAATACCTGTATCACTGAGCTGGATTCGGGAGATCTTCCTGTATCTGCATCTATGTCCGGGTTACCAGTGGGAGATCGACCAGTGGTCCTACGACGAGCAGCAGGGGTGCCGGTGGCGGGGTCGGCCGGGCCGGGTTCTTGGCCATCTAAGCCGGCATCAACGCGATTGCGCTGGACACGGATTGATGCACCAGCACTGATGGTCGAAGCTTCCCCCTTTTCAAAGTTTTTTATCATCTCATTGATTATCGATGCCTGTACACCAAAGTCCTCAGTGCCTGCAGTAATTGCCGTTGTAATCCCTGCTCCGACCTCAGCATCAGCAAGAGCATTTTGGAGGGTAGTATCATTAATTATTGATTCCATGTCGGTCATCGCGCTGTCAAAATCAGGGGAACCTGGGCCTTGGGCGAGGGCAGCAAGTATCCCGTTCACTCTCTCGGCGCTGAGTAATCGATCTCCAACTTTCGTCCCTTGAAACATTTGTCTCATCCTTACAAGCCTTTTAATATTATCCCCCTGGCCGCCAGAAAATGCAACTGCCTCTGTTAAGCTAGCTTCATCAATTCCAGTGAGATTGCTAATCCCCATCTCCTTCATAACGCCGGTCTGAGCAAGCGCTCGTAATCTTTGGCCTCGCTCACCGCGAGCGCCCTGTAATGCACGAAGTTGTGATTCCCTATTTGTCATAAGCTGCTGCTGAGTTACTGAAAGCTGTGTTCTTCTAATTTCTGTTACGAAATCTCTTAGTGTTTTACTTAAGTCCGAATCATCTAACCCTTTGGCGAAAGCATCGGCCTGGCCTGTAAAGTCTTTCTCTAGTTGGTTAGCCGTTTGCTCTTTCACAGAGCCAGTTTGACCAGTTTCCAAAAAGCGGCGAGTATCATCCATGCTCAAACCAATTGCGCTAGATATAGATTGGAGGGCAAACTTTCTTGTCACGCCGCCGGCGCCGAGTGCGCCAGTTAAAGATTGGTCAGCCATAATTCTATCTCTGACTGTCTTCATTCTTGTGGCCTCGTCCATCATCAATAGCTCAGTTGTACTAAAAGCATTGGACCCAAGGAGTGAGTTTATTTGTGCCGCGAAACCAGATGCACCACCAATTGTATCAAGCGGCTGCCCAAATTTTCCTACTAATGTGTCGACGGAAACCCCTGTTTGCGAAGATAGTTTCTGTATTTCAACAAACTGTTGCTTTATTTGACTAAAATCATAAGCAAGATTTTTAGCTACCATTTGAAAGTTTCTAGAAAGCTGTTCTGGTAGCATATTTACCTCATTAGCTAGCTTTACAATTTCCATATTTAAACCTTTTACTCCGTCAGCGGCCAAACCAAAAGAATAGACTGCCAAGTCTACATTTTTTGAAAATGAAGACATACTAAGGCCCAGTTTTGATAAAACCGCCGCTTGCGTTGAAAGCTCTGATGATAAACTCTTAGTTCCTTTTATTGTCGCACTGTTCATTTGTGCGAACCCTGAAACTGTCGAAGATAGACTCTTGAATGCTTGGGCGCCGGCTTTCGCGCTGCCCAAAAGCGCGTCAGTCTCTTTTGTTGTGTCACCAATGGCGCGGGCCATTGGGCCACCTGAGGCGAAAGACATGCCCTCTGATGACATATCCATAAGAGCATCACGCGCTTGGGTGAGCTGGTTTGTTAAGGAGGTAGCCATGTCCAGTAAGCCACCGGTTTCGTCACCTAGTGTTTCAGAAAGTGGCTTGTTTGAGGACCTTCTTTTAAATACCCTTAATTCTTCACGTAACTGTTTGACCAAGGTCTTCAGATCGTCATTGCTCATTTGATCGACCGGTGTATTATTATCTGAACCAGTACCAGACATGAAAAATGTTTCTCCTATAAATTATCGCAACTTTATATTGTAAATAGGTTTTTGTTGAATTTATTCTTCTTCGTTGGGGTTTAAATATTGATGTGTACGAGCAGTAAACCAGCTGCGCAAGCGTATAGGCAAGCTGTAGGCTTCAGTAAATGAAAAATTACACTCTCTCATTAGATAAAATATCTCTTCATAAGTGACGTTTCTTATATAGTTAGACGTCAGCGCGAAAAAAGGCCCACGAAAGGGGCGCCTCCTTTTCACTAACATCTCCACAGTTAGGGCAAGTTATTTCCTGCTTTAAAGATAATTTTGGCTGACATGATGAGTAAAATGACCTAATTGACTTTACATCTCCGGCCGGGAGAACCTCTACTAGACTTCTAATTAACTTTCTATCTGTTACTTTGTTAGCTGTTAAGATCACCAAATTCAAAAATGATTCAGAAGGGCTAAAATCTAGATTTAATTTTTCCTTTTGTGACTTTTCTTTGGCTAGCGTTTTTTCATCCTCATCTGTAACATTTTTCAACCTTACAACAACTTTCGTCACTGGTAGAGTCAATTCAAATGAGTCTGTTTTCGGGTCATAGACACTGTTTTTAGGTTCTAAAATCGTAGTATTTGTGAGGTCAAAGCCTACTTTGTGCACTTTGCCACAATTGTAACAACTAGTGGTTGTTTTGTATTCCTCCCCATAACCCGTAACTCGGGCTCGGAGGAGTATCATCATCTTATCATCCTCAAGGAGATCTTCAGCTTTTATATCATCCCTAACTATTAGACTATTCGCCAGTTTGTCAAATAATAGTTCTTCGTCACCCTTTAGAGGAGTGGATAATATATCCTCCTCTCTTGCGGTCATGTATTTTATCTCTAATTCAGAGATACCGTGCATTGGATGAGAAGTCGGATAAAACTCTCCTCTTGATGGTAGCTCAACAAATTCAGTTGGAACTACAAATGATAATCCAAATGGGTTATCTCCCGATGCAGGCGGGGTAGCAGGTGTTTGCTTGTTCTCTCTATTTGGGATCTTATCTTCTTGATCTTCTGATTTTGGCACTCTTTTTGCGTTGCGCGACATAATTCCTCTCTTATTAAACTAAACTTTTAAATACTTTTTTTAATCTATAACTGTTTTGGGCCATATTTGATCACTACCCACAGGGGCTGCATCATTTAAGCTTGCCCAGTCGTACTTCAAAGCAATTGTAATATTCAATAGATCGTCTGAAGTGTAATCTAGTGTATCAAATGTAACATTGGTTATCTGAGGGTTAAACAAGGTCCATGATTCAATTACATCATTTGAGCTGTCTATCCCTATCTGCTCGATTCTCACCTTATTACCCAGCCTCGAAACCATCTTATCCTTTGCGATGGTACCATATCCCTCACCATCAGCTAAAGACTGTATTTGGTCTGGCTTGACATAGCCAGAATCCAATAAAATTGCGTAAAGACTAGCTGCAGAGTCTGGCTGGACTGGGTCGACAATCGTGAGAGTAACATCAGACCAAGTCACTCTACCAGGGAAATTAAAAGTATGCTGCAAAAACTGGTGTGGTGTTGTGCCTATTGAAAAGCCCGGCTTAGTAACGGATTTCGCCACAAATTGCGGCATACCATCAAAGTATAACAACCATCTAAACTTTCTCTTTGGATGAAGATCTTGTTGATCCCAAAATTTATCTACCATAGTTTTTAATCTCCTAATACTATATAGTTGTCCGGGCTAATTAATCATCAAAAGAAGCGCCGGTTCTTGTAATAACAAAATCAACTGCAATGAATTCTATTGATCTAGCTGGCTTCAAAAAGATCTTAGCATACAGTATGTTTCTGTCCACAAGGTCTGGTGTCGTTGTGCTCTTATCTAATACAACCTTGTAATCTGTTAATCCAAATTGTGACTTGATCGCATCAAGCTTTGGCTCAACTTGATTTAAAAATCTTAACCATGTAGCTCTAACATTCTGCTCAAATAGCAGATTGTTTGATATTCTAGCTACTATTTTCTTAATAAAAATCAGCAATCTTCTAACATTGATTCTGTCAAGAGCAGACTGAGTCTGTTGTAGAGTCTTCTGCCCAAATATCACTATACCCTCTGACACAAAAGATGCTATTGGGTTAATATTTGCCTGATATAGAGTATCTCTATCTTTTGATAAAAGTTGCTCTGATACCTGCAAAACTGGTAACCCTGAAGTACCCTGATCTAACCCACCGCGGTTGAAACCGGCGGGGGCAAACCAAACCTGCTTCTGCTTTTCAGTGTATGCCATTACACCGAGTGCTACGACGGACGGCGGTACCCATACATCCCTGTTGGAATCAACATCCTTTATTTTGACCCAAGGATAATAAGTAGCACCATAAGAAGAGTTTATTTGTCTCTTCACTAGTGCAGCAGCCGTTCTTTCTGGTGTTGTACCATCCACTCTATCTTTGAAGGATGTACACTTGTCCTCAGAAGGCGGTACATAAATATTTGGCAAATCTATTATTGCTAAGCTATCCGCTCTAGATTCACATGTGTCTACTAACTTAGTTGTTAACGACTCGTTTGTGATTCCCGGCATGATTGCCAAGTTGTGCTCAACATATTCAGGGTCTCTGATTAGTTCCAGGGCGCGGTCGACAGATGCGAATGCATAATTCGATGCTGTGGTTCCATCTCTTAGAACCCTGTTGTTGAAGGGGTTTGCTTCAACAATATCAACACCATCAAAGCCTCCGACCATTGGCATATCAAAGCCGCCGACGATATCAGTCAAGGTTCTAAGTGATACCGACGCGGACATATCTACAAGTCGAGTAAAAGAACGGTATGCAGAGCCTGTCATAGAATTATCATTAGAGCCCGAGACGTCAGGCGTATCTGTGTTTCCAGCCATCAGCGACTTTAACGCGAATGGCCTTGAGCCCGACAGCCAATATGCTGCTCTTACATCTGACCTACTAGTAATGGAACCAGTCGGTGATGGGCCTACTGGTATGAGCACCACCTCGTCTAAACTAAATTTGTATGAATATTCTGTGTCTGTGTCATTAGCTATTCCAGATTCTTGTGCTCCTACCAAATTCGTTTGTGTTGAGAGTCTTCTAACTGTATCGCAATATCCTGGGGACATTTGATCTGATACAGATGCAATGCTTCCAGACTGATAAGAAAGAGCGTATGCTGTAGCTCCAAAACGAAAATCCTTATCAACTGTAGTTTTAGTAATAAGTGGTGGTCTAGGCCATTTTAGGCTAAATGCAGGATCCGTCGGTGGCGTCGTGGCTGTGTATGAACCTGTAGGGTTGAATCTTTGGCCGACCCAGCGTGATGCAGAGTTTGCTGGACCGTCTACACCCCCAGCAAACTTGGAGTCAACACTTAAAGTTGGATCCGTGTTAGTTGTGGTTATGTTTGTGTTCCCTTCAGCACCTCCGATGTCTTGCGTAAGAGTAATAATATTCGATGAGCCATCAACAGGTGAAGCTGTGATCTTACCTGGTGTCGCGTTAATTGCCTCAGCAACGCGGCGAGCAAATGCAGCTGGTGTGCCGGCGCCGTCACCGGCGATTACACCATTAGCTGATACGGCGACTGCATTATTTAGCGCCATGGTCATTGTGGTGCCTTCCCCGTCAGTTAAGACTATATTGGATCCACCATCCATAAAAGGAAAGCTGTCCGAGGCATTTACAGTAATCTTCGCTGTAGCATTCTGCCCGGCCGCGGTGGCGGTAATGGCTTTGGGCACAATTGGCCCATAAAATCCAAATGGAATGTGCGATGGGTCTCGCGGGCCAGAGTTAGCCACATTTTCCTGCATTTCAACACGAATGAACTCTGAAATATTCGGATTAGAGCCATACAACTTGTTTCTCTTCTCTGAAGGGTCCCACTCTAGATACTGATCACCTATCATCTTAGCAATAAAGTTAGAGGAATCGGGATTCAAGTTACAATCATCAAATCTCTCTATTTCTTGAACGCCGGTGTATCCCACCTGCTTAACAACAACACTAAATGTGCCATATTTATTGACAGCGCCTTCGCGCGCAGGCTTTATATCCTCAATTCCGATCATCAGTTTGTTCGATTCTGAACCTTCAGGTATAGATATAAACCTGAAAAGCTTTTCTTGTTTATCTGGACTGTATTTATCTCCTTCTTTCGAAGTATCTTGCCCAAAGACCCACCCACTTCTTGATGGCTTGACTTGGTGAGTTGTGGCACTCTTAAAATCACCCATAAGAGATCCTAATTTAAGGGTCATCGCTACCTTATTTCCAGAAGAGTTCAAGTTGGCAGCAAATTCTTTGTAAGCCTCATCGAACGTTTCGCCAAGCCAGTAAAGCTCTGACAAGGTCCCAGATGTGATTGTTGAGATTTCAGTGTTTGTTGCAACAGGGTTAGTGCTAAATTCTTTTCTTATACCCGGAAATGAGAACTTAACATCTTTTGAAGCTGCAGCTTTCTGGAGCACAAGGGTCAACTCATCAGTTTCGGAGAATTTAACAAAGCTGCCAGTTACTGTCGCTGTTGCGCCTGAAGCGTCAGCTCCTTTCGCCTTTACTACAAAATCCGCATCTGCACCATAGAATATAGCAGCTAAGAAACTTTCTGATTTGCTCTTGGAGTCATCTGCCAAAAACAGTCCCCAAGCATTCTTGGCTTTCCAGCCTGGCTCTGCAGCATCTATAGCTCTTGCATCATCGCCGGCGACGCCAGCTAGCCGGACTATAGTTACAGGACTTCCTGTTTCAGAAGCTAAGTGGGCCTTTGCTGCAAAAGTAGCATAAGCCTCTGCTAATAAGTGGGTACCATCTCGCCAAGGATCTTCACCTTGGTTCCCGGGCATTGGTTTACCAAAAACCCTTTCTAATTCTTCAGGCGATTGAACCTGATATGGCCTAAGTGCTGGGCCTTTGCGTGTGCGACCAATAATGATTGGACCGTCTTGCTGAGCTACTGCTGGTAGCTGTGAGTTATCAACTTCTTTAAGAAAAACTCCTGGGGAAACAAACCTAAATTTTCTGGATGCCATATTTAATTCTCCTTTTCGGAACAAATAAATGTTATTTTACTTAATAAATAGTTTTTTCTAAATCCAATGGAATAAAATAAAAAAGGAAAGCCCGGGCGAGGTGCCCGGGCTGATAGGGAGGGTTAATTCACAGGCAAGAAAAGCGACTACTAGTCATTCTTCTTGATGTATCGGATCTGCATTATATCAGCATTTGCAATTGCAGTTCTAAACTTGACCTGTCCATTCGATCCACCACTGCTATCATACTGATAATCGTAGTAATCTGAGACCGATCCAGAACTAAGTTGCAATACACCGTTTCTATAAACCTGAACAGATGCAGCATCAAGTGGCTCTTGGCTCAAGGATGCTGTTAATCCATTTGCAGACAATATAGAATTCCGGCTTGATGCCATAGCGACATCTGAGATTGTATCTAGTGATAACACACCATTTGTCGACTTAAGTCCGGATCCAGCCATGAATGCAGCGATGTGGTTAAGAGTAATCTCTTTAGCAACCCCAGATTGATCCGCATCTTGAATAATAAGCTTGTCACCGTGGGCGACAGTACTGTTTGTCAAGTCTGCAAGAGACTTAAACGTTACAGACTCATTACCGAATGTTGCTGCACCGCCGACTTGGAGAGTGGTAGAGGCAGACAGACTCGTTGCACCAACGGCTGCCATAGTGGCGGCTCCAGCAACATTTAGAGTACTGTCAATATCTACTGCACCGTCAATGTTCGCACCCTGGCCAACGTTAAGTACACCAGAAGATGAAAGACTAGTTGCAGTGATTGCAGCAGCATTTACTGCAGCCATTGTGGCTACTCCCGCGACATTCAGTGTGCTGTCAACATCAAGTGCTCCATCAATGTTTGCTGCTCCGCCAACATTCAAGTCACCTGATCCGGATATTCCACCAACAACGTCAAACTGTGCAGGGCGAATTGCAACAACTTCTGTTCCGGCAATTTTACCAAGGATCTTGGTTCCAGAGTGAGAGTACAATAATGATGCAACAGTATCCGCATTTGTTGCGTCGCCACCAATCTGCAAACCACCGCCATCGGCTGCTGCAGATGCAGAACCAGATGCTGCGATAATCAGTTTATCAACAACCTCAAGTGTTGTTTCAGTCTGAGTTACAGAATTAATATTTGTAACATCAAGGTTAGTGATCTTCGCATGCGAAGCAGTCAAATGGGTTGTGCCCAAGTGGCTAACACCAGTGATATTCTGTGAGTTCGCGTCGAGGGCTGATCCAAGTTGGTCAATGTGCCCTACGTCGACATGTGCTGCAGACCACTGAAGGGCCGAAGTACCAAGAGCGCGAGCGCTGTCTGTAGAAGGCACAAGATCCGAGTCAAAACGACCAGTAGCCGTAATGGTGTCAGATGTGGCACTACCTAAATCAACATCACCATTTAGCTTTCCAAGGCCCTCTACAGTTAATGCTCCATCAAGATCAACAGCACCATCTATGTTAGCGTTGCCGCCAATGTTGAGGTCACCGGAAGCCGAGAGACTCGAAGCTGCGACAGCTGCCATGGTAGCAGCACCAGCAACGTTAAGTGTACTATCAACGTCCAGAGCACCGTCAATGTTAGCAGCACCACCGATATTCAAGTCGCCAGACCCAGATATTGCTGCGCCGAAGAATGCACCAGCGACTGTAAGAGTGCTGTCCATATCTACTGCTCCATCAATGTTAGCTGCTCCACCGATATTTAGATCACCAGAGGCCGAAAGGCTTGCGGCACCAACAGCTGCCATTGTGGCTGCGCCGGCGACATTTAGAGTGCTGTCAACGTCAAGTGCACCATCAACATTAGCTGCGCCACCGATGTTGAGATCGCCTGAGGCCGAGAGGCTTGCGGCAGAAACAGCAGCCATTGTAGCTGCTCCAGCAACATTTAGTGTACTATCGACATCGAGGGCTCCATCGATATTTGCTGCTCCACCAACGTTGAGATCACCAGAAGCTGAAAGGCTTGCGGCGCCTACTGCTGCCATTGTAGCTGCTCCAGCAACATTTAGTGTGCTGTCAACATCGAGGGCTCCATCAATATTTGCTGCTCCGCCAACGTTGAGATCACCGGAGCCAGAAATACCACCGACAACATCAAATTGTGCAGGACGGATGGCGACGACCTCGACACCAGCAATCTTACCAAGCATCTTGGTTCCAGAATGAGAGTACTTAAAAGATGCCACTGTGTCTGCATTGGTTGCATCACCACCGATTTGCAGACCACCACCGTCAGCTGCTGCAGATGCAGAGCCAGATGCTGCAATAATTAACTTATCAACAACTTCAAGAGTTGTTTCCGTTTGGGTGATTGAGTTGATATTTGTAACATCAAGATTTGTAATCTGTGCATGCGATGCAGTCAAGTAAGTTGACTGAAGGTTATTGACACTAGTGATATTCTGTGAGTTTGCATCAAGTGCCTGACCAAGAGCATCAATGTGTGCCTGTCCGTTGATATAGAGATCTTTCCACTGAAGCGAAGAAGCACCTAAATCACGGGCGTTATCACTACTTGGCACAAGGGCTGAATCGAATCGGCCTGTAACCGTAATAGTATCTGACGTTGCATCACCCAAATCAACGCTGCCCTTCAGATTTGCAAGGCCTTCAACAGTCAGTGCGCCATCAAGATCTACAGCGCCGTCAATGTTTGCTGCTCCACCAATGTTAAGATCACCAGAGGCAGAAAGGCTTGCAGCTGCGACAGAACTTTGAAAAGTTGCTGCTCCTGCTACATTTAGAGTACTATCTACGTCTAATGCGCCGTCAATGTTAGCGCCTTGGCCGACGTTAAGCTGACCTGATGCTGAAAGCGCTGTTGCGCTAACTGTTCCAACAGTCAACGTGTCGGTACCAGGGGCATAAGTTAACTCATTATCCATGCCCAAGCTTGTGCCTTCTAGGTTCCCGGAAGAACCAGAAGCCATAACCAAGCGGAATGTGCTTGATATTCCGGATCCGACGACATCGACGTCGACGGCCGAAAAGAAATCCTGCATTACGGATGCAGAAACCGATTTTGCTACGCCGCCGACTGATTGGACAATAAAGCGGTCCGGTCCGGAAAGGGACGACTGGACTGCAGAGCCCGTAATATCAATCGCCTGCGTTTCTAGTTTTGCCGCAGTTGTAATCTTCTTCAACTGGGTATCGTCTATTCTTGTAAATTGACTCATTAATGTACCTCCTACCGCTTGATAACGGCTAAATTCTGTTGTGTTTATAGTAATTTGACCTGACGAACATGACCACTTATCACTAGGCAACTCATACCAAAAGCCACTATCATCTCTAGATTTGAAAATTTTCAAGTCTGTAGGACAAGAGCTGGCATAAGAGCCGGTTAACTTAAACTTAATAGTAACCGCGGAATCAAAAGTTTGCCCGTGAGGTGTTAAACTAACTACACTTGAATACTTAACTGGGTTCTTGATCATATTGTGCCTGAGGAGGCCGTTTATTCTCGGGTTACCCTCTGAAGTTAGGTTAAGCCCAACTTGAACGTTGCTACTAAGAGCACCAGCAGGTATTTCAAGTGTGGCTTTAGCTAAAGATCCAGAAACACCACCGGCTTGGATTGTGCTTCCGGAAGCGTTGACATTCTCAACAATTGAATCTGCCAAAGGTGTCTCGCTTGAGGTCTCTAGTGTATTGCCTGACAGGCCAAAAGCATAAGTAGCCACAGCTTCTCTGCCAAAGCTACCGGTTACCTTGTTATTTAAAGGCTTGACACCACTGCTTTCTTTTAATATCGGTAAGTTATCATTGTTATAACCCTGCATGCCGTGCTTAGTACCACCGACTGGGACCGATGCATTAGCATAATTTATAGTTATTGTACCAGTACCACTTACACTACCGGGATCTGTCTTTGAAATGGCGCCAAAGTCGCCAGTACCAGTTGAGCCCTTTGCGTTAATGGCATTAAAAAATGCCGTAAAAACGTCTCTCCAATCTGTTGGAGTGCCCATTTCTACATTCACAACGCTAGACGCCCAGAAATCAGATGTGTTACCAACACCGCCATCACTCTTTAGGTTAAAGGCAATGCCTCCATTAGCAGTATTCAACTGAATACCAGATAAAGTCTGGTAAGAACCAGAAGGATAGCCCGGCTGATAATCATGAGTTCTAGAATAATTTCCAGCTGGAGTTGTTGAGACTGTACCTGAACTGAAAGTCAATGTTACCTGGCCGGCCTGTGCGGGCAAGGTCTGATCAACTGTACCTGTTCCGTGTTCCATTGAAGCTGTAGCAATATTTGGTAATACTGTTAAGTAATTATTGTTCGATGGAACAGCCGATGGATATGCTGGGGCGTCGTCTTCATTGTATAATTTTATAGAATAAAGAGCATACGTCTCAGAACCTGACGTGACAGTTGCAGGAAATGTCGTGTCCACAGATGCAGAAGCGACTGCCGAAAAGGTTTGGGCCGACGGTACATATGTACTGCTGCCGGATTGGTAAATACCAAATGCCTGCGCCTTTTCATTTCCTGAATTATCAGTAGTTAACTTAAACTCATAACTGGTTGCTATTGCTGAAGCTGCGCCGCCTCCGGATGGGTTACCTGGGTCCGGTAGGAACCGTATCCAGGCATTCGATGATGCACCGGATATACTAGATATCTGACCAGTGTTCACAACATAGTTACCAGTTGACTCTATTCTAGAGCTGATGGGTATTGCTGATTGGCGATAACCTAGACCAACCTGATATATTGGAATCGGAGTGGTATTTGAATCCTGTGCAACATAAAGAAAGCGTGCATCATCAACAGTGAATGACTGAAAGGTAGTCGTAAGAGTGCCTAACAAGGTCATTCCAGACGTACTTGAAGCGTACTGATTGTCTGAATGATATAATTTGTAAGTGCCTGACTGTCCGTTAGGTACACCTACGTAAAAAGTTACATTTGCCATAATTATCTCCTTTTGTTGTTTCTTTTAAAACAAAAGTTCTTCTTATAAAAAACTAAAAACTAAAAATATGACAAATATAAGGTATTATTTTATTAACAAACGCAAACTAATTTAGGATTAAATTAAGAAAAAAGGATCTTTTTAAGGTTTCTAACATTATTATCGAACTTACAAAAATCTGAATCTAAAAATTCAATAGCTAGAGATTGACACTCTGAGTCTGGATCTTCAAAACTAAAGTGAAATTTTCCCGTCTCAAGCCTTTTACACTCTTTCAACTTAAAGCCCTTGAGTTGTAAATAGGCGGCGATGCCAATATCACTAGTCGTAAACATTCTAAAAATCTCCAATTTGCAGTATCTTCTTTTATAAGTAGTCTTTTATTGGTCGTCTTTTCTAAGAAAATATGCTTTTTCTTTAGGAGAATCAGGGATTTTTAACTCATATGTCAGTCCAGCGTCTATATTCATGTTTTCTCTTAATTGTTCTGCTGAAAAATATAAATTTCTTTCCAGAGTTGAAATGTCGTTTAGAATTTTTATCTTTCTTTTTTCAAAACTCAACAACATTGAAGAAAAATAATCTTCAAGTTCCACTAGAGACTTCTTATTTTCATAAATAGGTCTTGCTTTATCCCATGGTATTTCAATTACGGAGTCTGTTCTTGAATTAGACTCTTCTGTTGTCTCTTCTGTTGTCTCTTCTGTTGTCTCATTTACTACTGTTTCTGTGAGAGTTTGTGTATTCTCTTCTGTATTACTTTTTTTCTTTGGCACTTGTTTTATCCTTTCATTTTATGTTTATCTTACAAGCAAGTATATTTTATTATATTTTTTTAGATTTTTAAAGGCCGTATTTTTTTAATTCTTCAGGGTCGATCATCGTTCTTTCTTTGGGAATCTTAATTTCTACAAAATTTTCTCTTATTGAAAAGTGAGGCTTTTCTCTATTATTTCCTTGACCCACAAGATACCCTACGACTTTTACTGTTATTTTTGTTTCAAATTTTCTTTCATCTGAAGAGTAATCTGCCAAGTTATCACCACTTTGAAAGTCTCCCTGTATAAATGCTTCATAAATGTGGGACCTGTATTTTAATGGTATATAGTTCACAGTTCCAGGTATAGTTATGAACGGCAATATTAATTCATTCATATGCTGCTGATATTCAGTTCTTATATTTATTTCGTAAGTCAATGAAACATTTACTGGCATAGGAGCGGAAACGGTTCTGTAAACTATTTTTTTATTTTCTCTAGGGTAGTTTTCTTGACCAGTGAGTCTTTTGTTGTCTGCTGCTGAGAAAACTGAAGTTTTTTCTTGATGTATTACTCTACTGACCTCTAAAGAGCCCCCTTTATTGTCTGGCTCCTCAAAGACATTACCTATAAAGACTCCTGGGGATGCTTGAGGCTTTGATAAAGAAGTCCTTTTTATAGAGATAATTGGAAACTTTAGAGTTCCTTGTTTATCTCTCGCTTCTTTATTGTTTTTAGCTAAAAATGAACGCTCAGACGTGCCCCACAAAACAGGAACAATTTTTGCACCCTCGTTCGTGCCCACAGAAAGTTTCAAATTCGATATGTAATCATACAAAGATCTATCTATCGTCTCCACAGTAGAAGCCTCAAAATAGATTTTCTCTTTTATGTCAGTTTCTTCAGACATTAAACAGTCCCTCTCTTGCTCTTATACATTCTGCGTTTATTTCAAAACTTGACTCAACTTGTCCGTACAGCCATATCGGCTCTGTAAGATTTAGGATCTCATAAAAATTTTCTCCATACTGAACAAAATCACCCTCTCTTACAAATAAGTCCTGGTCTTCCACTAGCCTTCTTTTGTGAAAAGAGACACTAATCTTTTCTATCCTGTCAACACCCAAAGGGGTCGTCGTTGTGTTTTGCGAATTCCACTTAACCATAGCATAAACTCTAATTGGATCTAGAAAGGTTTTATCGACCGCTTCACCGTAAAGATCATGAAAGTTAGTATGCTCCAGGCTTATAGGGTAATAAACTATTGTCTGGCCTACAACTCGCTCAATAACCTCATCATTTACTTGCTTGACAAGATCTTTTTCCTTCTTCCCCAAAAAAAGTGGAGGCGGTGGGCTGTCGGGCTGTTTCCAATTATTATCATCTGACATTTATATTACCCCACATATATGTTGTATGGAATCTTCTCCAAAACCTTTTGTGTATTTTCTAGCATGCCTGCATCTTGTTCTGCCAGTTTAGCGTATGTTAGCTCTGCTAATGTAGCTTTCAACTCATCTCTTAGAGCAGTTTGTTCTGCCTTAGCTTCCGACAAGAGTGCGGAGCCGTTTAAGGTTACGGACTGACCCGGAATAGGAACATTATTAAATTTTGATCTTACTTGGCCCAATATTTCTTTACATAAAGACAAAGCGAATCTCCGGATCCACTGCTTACCGATAGAGTTTATATTTTCAAATGGTAGATTGCCAATTGGCAGAGTATTCATGTTATTCACACCATTAGTTTGTTTATCCTCTGAGTTCCAGGCATCACCGGGGACAGAATATTCTACCACAAACTTGTTTGGACCACCGACATACGGAGCTGGGAATATCCTAAGTTTGTTATTTCTTAGCTCATAAGAATAATGTGCTGTTCTTGTATAGATTGCATCCTCAAAAGCCATTGCCTGAGCTTTATTGTGCCAAGCAGGTATTAATTGGAAAGTTGAATCATCTGAAAATTGACCATAGTTGTGCAAGTTTCCCACTGTGTTGATTCCACCATAATAACCAAAAAATCTCCACATCGCATGTGGTGTCTTATAAAAGACTTTCTTTATAAGGATCTTCTTGCCAGCAATTCGGCTCGCATGGACAGGATCTGAACCTAATATGGCCTGCAAGTCATAATCCTGCTGAGTTGCCTGCACATCAAAAGAGGCGCTGTATTGCACAGACCCATTTAATCCAATTTCTGCACTGACACCTTCTGAGATTCTTCTGGTCATACCATAATCAAATTTTGTATATTTGAGCGCAACATGCGTGTCGTTTAAATTGGCAGAAGAAGTTATTGGGCCTTGAAGAGTCCCTTTAGAATCAAAAGATCCGGTTGTGTTTCCCAAAGCATCTGACAAAATATTCGTTGCTTGATGAATATTCAACAGGTAAGAGTATTCTAGGACTGCTTCTTCATATGCAGTGTATACATTTCCTTCTGTTAGTTCAATATCAAGGATGTCTCCGCCCAGTTTCTTATAAACATAAGACACTTGATCGACAGCGCCAGACAAGAAGTGAGAAGAAAATAATTTTGAAGCATCGCTTGAATATATTTTATATGGTACTGATGAATCTACGTTTCCGATTGTGCCCGTAATAGGCAATACGACAGCAGATAAGGTACTCTTTGGTGTCAGAACAGGTGCAGACATTTTTATCCCTCGCTAAATACAGTTCAACACTATAACTAGTTATTTGACCGGTGATTTAACCTAGGCTTGCGATTTTGTTTTGGTGGTTCGCCTTCTGCGCGTTGAGGTAGTACTTTTCTTTGGTGTTGTTGAGGTAGTTTTTTTCGTGGTTGTCTTTTTTCTTGTTGTTTTTGGCTTGGGCTTTTCCACAACTACCGGTGCTGGTTCCTCTACTTGCAAAATCTCATCTTCATTTATAAACTTTAAAGCATTTGGCTTAGTTTCTGGTTCTTTGAAGGTTTCTTTTATTTCTTCGACAACAGTATCCACAGTTTCAGTAAGATTGTCAACTGCTGCTTCTACTGTATCAGTGATAATGCCTTTTAATCTAAGGTAGGTTTCTCTTGTTTTTGCAAACTTTGTTGCAAACTTTGGATTGTTTATTTTTCTTCTACGTTTTCCCATTGGGATCCCTTTCTTTATTCAGCTCTAAGTGATGTTGCTTGCCACTGTCCGTTGACAACAACTAGTTCGATTTGATCACCAGCTGTGGCACCTTCGGTAATTTGAATAGTGCGAGTATCGAGAGAAACCCCTGTTCGATCTGCGCCGGCGGCTAGGGTAATACTGTTGTTAGCTCCAATTATGTCTGCAGTTGAAACTGTATGATCGCCGTGATGGTATGCAACTGTGATGCCGTCTCCGGCAGCGCCGAGTTGTGATGCGGCTAAATCTATCTCTGTGGTCTCGTTAGTCCCAGGTGAAGCTGTGAGGCCTTGGATGCCAACAGCGTTAGTGGAGCCCTCTCCAGAGGCAGGGACTCGAACACCGGCAGCCACGGCGGCTCCATTGATAATGGCTATTATTTGCCCGGCAACGCCAGCATCAGTCAGGTTTTCCGTGCTTATCTCAAATTGACCAGCAGCTGAGTTATCAGCTGTTAGATCTGCATCGCCATCCTTAAGCAGGAACCTAAAAGTAGTGCCAGTTCCACCGGCTGCGACAGGAACCACAATTGTAAAATCTTCCTTAGTCAATTCGTCCTGACCTTCGGCGGCGCGGAGGTTGATTCCAGCTGTATCCATAGCATCTGCATTAGCTGAAGCGGCTCCGCCTGCGAGGGTGCCTCCTACTTTTCTTGCTGTAAGGGTAACCGTCTCGGAACCCTGAGCGGCTATAGTTGTGAGATCCCTTACGCTTCGATCAGAGTGGACTGCTCCAACAACAAATCTGACGTTCCAACCTTCACCAACTGTTGCCGCGGGAGGTAAAGTAAGTGTATGGCCCCTTGCGTTCGTTAAAACAACGACCTTTCCACAGTCATGCTTTTCAAGAGTCCTTATTGCATACGAATCACTATCGTAAAGGTCTACGTTTCTTTTTTCTAAAAATTGTAATGAGGACTTAGCCATTGTTCTTATATCTCCTTAATTAATAAATCCTTAATTTTAATGTATCTTGTCTTAGGTAGCACATACGCCGCGGACGAACCACTGGCCGTTTGCTACAAGTATTTCCACTTCGTCTCCAACATCTGATACGTTAGCGGCAAATGTTACAGTCGGAACACTACCAGGCTCAGTATAGGTAATGCCTGCCACCGCTCCGGTTGCGACACCCGCAATAACAGCTGCTCCTGACTCTGCATCGCTAGCGGCAGCGAAGGTTACGGCGTTTCCACCGCGGTCGACTCCTTCGACAACCCTAATCCACCAACCTTCGCCGCAGGCAGCGGCGGATGGGAGCACATGTGATGCTGCATCTGATGATGTCAGCACAAACACTGTACCACAATCGTGTACTTCAATTCCGCGTGGCTTGGCGGCTGGAAGTAATTCTACTTTTCTTCTATCTGAGGTTGCAAATCCTTGCTTTGCCATAATTATTTTCTCCTTAATTATATCAAGATTAATTCGCAACCTTGATAGTTGCATCTTTCATAGTATAAATAGTAATTAGAAAAAGAAAAAGCCCCCACAAATTAATGTAGGGGCTTCCTTACTCTTATTAAGAGATTTTAGCTAGGCATTTCTTCGCCTAAGAGACCTCGTACAACAACAAGGCCGTACATGTCTGGTCGCACCATCTTCTTAGCATAGCGCGTCATGACGCCCTTACGAGGTACGAAGTCCTCGGTGCCGAAGATAGTTGGTGTCACCTGGAGTGGCACATATGGAGCGTAGACAAATCCACTTTCGAGGAAGCTACTACCCTTACGTCCAACAAGGATAACATTACGCAGGAAGTATGGATCAACGTAAACGTCGAACTTCTTGCTTAGGCTACCAGCCTTAACAGCACCGATGGTGCCGCGGTCCTGGTCAGCAGTAACGCTTGCGCGGAAGCCGCTGGTGAATTCCAAGATGTTCGCAACCTCAGGGGAACAAACAACAAAGTTTGCACCGCCTCGGAGCGTCTTTCTGTGGATCTGAGCACTAACATCGTTGATAGTCTCAATGAGGGTCTCATACCACTCACTGACAGTACCAGTGAAGTCAGGTGCAGCAGATGTAGCACCAAGTGGTGAACCGGAGCTATCAACAAACAAGCCCGGTGCACGGCTCCAGTAACGAGTACCAGCAGTTGCACCACGGACAAGCTCACCAAGAAGCTCACGGTCGATTTCCAAAGCAATCTGCTC
>CEUT01012560.1_pt1 | contig 24603 bp, 47 predicted proteins | sample 531401 | NCBI WGS metagenome assembly CEUT01 (sample SAMEA2622821, study PRJEB7988) | marine metagenome | biome: marine biome (ENVO:00000447); feature: surface water layer (ENVO:00002042); material: "saline water (ENVO:00002010), including plankton (ENVO:xxxxxxxx)" | depth 5 m | reverse complement strand
GGCAGTTAAAATTTTGTATAATATATATAGAAATTGAGAGAACAAGGGAAATCTCAGCAATAGCGAGCATATTCCCTACTCCGAGCTCTACCTACGAAAAGAGCTGTAGCAACAAAACATTCGTAGCGTAATGCAAACACGAAACAGTAAGCAGTAATCGAGCCGTAGATTATGACTAGACAATCTCGGGGGCGGAATGCTCTTCTACAATGCAGTAATTCTTGAAACATAGTGGTAAGGCTAAAGTAGGAAAACTATCCCCACATCACTTGGCGATGGGATATAAAAAAGTGGACAGCGAACTCTCGGTAAGAACGCCTAGCGTATGCTACCGAACGATAGCCCACCAAAGAAGGAGCCCCAAGCGTCTTGCAACACGACAGAAACAAGCACTCTGGAAATAAGGCGACCAATCACTGTTGGAGATTGGATAGCAACTCAGCAGAACCGCTCTGAGTTCCAGCGATAATATGATACTAACCCAAAATGGAGAACACGCCTCTACATGTAAGCGGATTGAAAAAGAGTTGGCTAGACAAAAGGAAGTGCCATCGTTCAAAACTTAAGGGGAAGACCTGAAACAAGTAGCGAAATCATGTAAGTAGTTCTTGTAGTATGGCAAAGTAGTGGTAAGTCCTTTACGCACGCAGGCGCACACAAGTAGTAGGGTATGCGTTATCCCACACTTGAAGGCATAAAAAGAAGGAGTAGCACATGCGAAACTTCAGTTTTTCAACCCAGCCAAGTTGCTGGGTTTTTTTATGCTTGGCTGAAAATAAATCTTGACAAATATCTTCAGGCGTGTTATAATATACATATTAAAAATAATAATAAGAATTTTAGAAGGAGAAGCGACATGAACTTAACATTTTTAACACTAACAGACAAAGCTCTCCACGCTATGAGAAATCAACAAGACAGCGATGGTAGAGAAGCCAGAAGAGAAATCCAAAGAAGAAAATTAGTAGGTTTCTGCGACGGCACAAACATCACAACAGTAGACGCTAAAGCCGTAGTTGAGACACAATCTCGAGTTGGCACAATCACTACTTACACAAAAGGAAGTAGATAAATGATGTGGGACGAGCTTACTAAATGGGAAGAAAGAAACAATGCAGTAGCGTTTCTAGTCGTGGACACTCAAAGTTTGCGAGAAGATTTAAGATATTACAATGCTTTCAATGAAGAATGCGATAGTGGCGAGTATGGATATATTTGCGATATCGACCAAGTATCAGAAAGCATTGTATACAAGTCAATAGTCTACGCATATGAAAATATGAAGCATGACTATGGCTTAACATACGAAAGTATAAATGATGTTTGCTACGATTATATAGTAGCAGAACTAAACAAATCGGGGTATGATAAAGGACAACTTTATAATGCCGAAACTAAAACATTTGAAAGTTATAAAGACTTTCTAGCTAGGACAAAGGAGGATAGACATGCCAGCTAAATTTAAACCAAGTGATAGAGTTTATGCTAAAGACCAAAGAGGTAGACGCATGAGCACTCAACCAAGAAGCAGACAGTTCAAGCATTACTATTTGAAGAATACGCCTAAGGAAGAATTATTTGAGGCAATCAATAGTAGCAGAACTAAACCAAAGCACAGACAGAAGTTCCTAAACGAGCTAGTTCGCAGAGGTGTGAAAATAGTATGGAGGTCGCCTGATGCAAGTTAATTTAACACAGAAAGAGTATGCACAATTCAAAAGAAGAGTAGGTATTCTAGCTAAGAAAGGAATAGTGCTTGACCATACAGTAGCAGGAGCTAATAAAAGAGTAGTAAAACTAACCATGCACAAGGAGTATGATTGGGAAAAATTAGACGAGGTGTGTAATGCCTAGAAGTAAAATAGAAACAACAACAAGTGGCTTGTCATATTTAGATGGCAAGCCAGTAGGCAAACGAAAATTTTTAGTCAAAGGCGAGTTCGATGTAGTAATGGAAGATGAGCTAGTGCTTATTGCACATGACACTCAAAGCGCTGAAGAAAGATTTACTGAGTTTGCAAGTAAAAAAGCTACACAATTAGGTGGTAAGCTAGGAACAGTATTTATTGATTTTGCACAAGACGCGGAGTATTTTGATGGGTAAGTATGAATTAGACGCACTAGATTTTGCACTAGGAATATTGGCGGCAAACGTAGTATTACTCCCTGTAATAGCTTTTTTGGAGTGGTTTATATATGGCTAAAGATAATATCATACAGTTCCCTACAAAGCACAAGCAAACTACAAAACAGAAAGTAGATATACTAGAAAGACGCGTAGCAGAAATACAAATGGAAAATGATATAATGCGAGCAGATATAGAGTATCTACACGATGCGATAAAAGCGAATATCAGCGAATTACATGAGGTACTCAAAGAGATTTCTGTATTGGCTGGATTAGAAAAACATGATAATGCTTTCAATCTTTTTGAAGATTTGGAGGCATTATTCGAAGAAATAGATTTAAACGAGGATAAAAATGACGACTGAAGAATTAGTAATTCATACCTTACTATTTGCATTTGCAGTAGTAGTTATACCATTAGCATTTACTTGGCTAGATGAACCTTCTAGGAAGATTTTTGATAAAAGCGACCTAGAATACAAGGACGGAGATAATACATAATGGCTAGTAATTATACAAGTGAGCAAGTAGAACTTATGATAGAGGCTTATAGTGCAAATCCTACGAGAGATACAGTAGATGAATTAGCTAAAACTCTGAACAAGAGTGTAAAATCTATCATTGGTAAATTATCACGCGAGGGCGTGTATCAAAAAGCAGTCTACAAAACAAAGACTGGCGAAATACCTGTCACAAAAGCACAACTTGTGATAGACATAGCAACATTGTTAGAAATAGATAGTAGTAAAATTATGGGTTTGGAGAAAGCCCCAAAGCAAGATATAAAGTATCTGCATGATACAATCAATGGAGGTCATAATGGCTGATAGAGTGATGAAGAAGTATAAAGCCTTAGTAGAAAAAACAATCTATGTGGCAGAAGAAGTAGAGATACTAGCAGAAACTGAAAGACAAGCAGAAGAAATACTAGACAATTACTGTGTGGCGTTGGAAGATAGTTCTGACCTAAAAGTAGTTGAAGTAGATGAACAAGAAACCACAGTAGACTATTGGAGTATCACTTCTAGTGAAGAACTGGGAGTAGATGAATTTATGGAATACAGGGATAACTTACACTAGTGGAAATGTTATATGAGTTCGTATTCTATGCTATTATATGTTTTGGGATATACTATCTATTCTTCGACAACACACCTAAAATTTAACTCAAACCGTAGCGGGGCAGTTCAGTCCAATCTAAACGCTACGGTTTAACTCAAACTGCAACGGGGCAGTTCAAATTCAATAGACTAGGGGCAAATTTGCATAAGTTTACGAAGGTAGAGTTGCAAATTAATGTAGTCAAACAAGTTAAATGTAGAATTAAAAATTTTGAATTGGCGTAAGTTATTGGGATTATTCAGTAGATAAATCAGATGGTTTTGTAGTAAATTAGTTGAAATGTTGATAACTCCGTTGAAGTGGAGTTTGAATCGTGGTATAATTGATTGTTTTAATCGCATTAATCACAACACTACACGAGATATCGGCTTTCGTCCAGCACTCCTTTGGAGTCGTGCTGTCCTCAGGCGATACTCTTTAGTGTGATTTTGTTGATAGAATGAACAGTAATTAACTTTGTTATTATCAATTTATGATATTATTATACCATATTTTTAGCAACATTGCAAGATGTGTTTTTGATGACCTCATCGAATGGCGGGTCTGGGAAGGTTGAAGATAACATAAAAAAGTTTATTTTTTAAGTAGGAAGAAGTTATTTTCTGCGTTTGGAATAGTATCCTCGCAAAGGTCTTAACCTTTCTTCGCGTTGTCTTCGTAATTCTCTACGGCGTGCAGCGTTTTTGAGGCGTTGTTTTCGTTGGGCAGGTTTCTCATAAAATTCTTTCTCACGAATTTTTTCGAGTTTGCCACTTCGTTTGACTCTATTTCGAAACTGCCGTAGCATTCTGTCGAAGTTGGGTTGTTGCTGTCTACCTCTCCTCATCTACGCGTAGTGTCGAAAGTCCACCCACGCTTTCTCAGATAATGAACTTTAGAACGAATTGCAGTTTCGGACTTGCCGAAATGTTTTGCGCAGTCAGCGGCTGAGTGATTGCCGTAAAGCTTCTTCAGTTCGCGAACTTGCTCATCTGTCCATTTATTATTTTTCATATAGTGTATTATAACAAAATTGAGAGCAAAAGTCAAGAACTATTTTCAGCTGGGGTTAATATAATTCTTGACTCGGCTCTCAAAATTTAGTATAATATATGTATGAAAAAAATTATGAACATAACCAAATTAGAACAACAACAAATTCTGCTCAATCAAATCGTTGAGAAAGATTTTGGCAGAGTTGCAGTTATTTTAGAAGGACGCGACACAGCTGGTAAAACAGGAACTATTCGTGAGCTGACGCACTATCTTCCAACAAGTAAGTATTCTATATCGCTTAGTACTAAACCTAGTACATGGGCTATGAAACACTGGCTAAAGTCATGGAAGAAGAAGTTGCCTAGTAAAAATCAAATAGTATTCTTTGACAGAAGCTGGTATTCCCGTGCTATGGTTCAAAAGTTGAATGGCTGGTGCACAGACAAGCAATACAACAAGTTCATGAACGAAGTTTTGAAGTGGGAGAACAAGCGAAGAGATATTACTTTTATCAAACTATGGCTTAGTATCTCAGAACAAGAACAAGCTATTCGTATTGGTAATAGACAAATGTCGCCACTTACAAAATGGAAATTTTCACCAAATGACGCTGTTGCACTCTCCAAGTATGACCAGATGACTATTCTCAAAGAGAGAGTATTCACTACACTTGGTGAGTGGCACAGCATTGATTATAATAATAAGAAAGCTGGACGTTTAGCACTTATTACAAAAATAGTAGAAATACTACAAGGACAATAAAATGATAATACAAGGTAATATGCGTTACTCTCCGAGTGGACGCAAAAGAAAAACTAATGCCTACAAGAAAAGGGCACGCCCTAAATTTGTGGCACAAAAAACTAAAAATTTTAAGCAAGTAGACAATCAAAAGGAAATACCTAGTCTATCTAATAGTAGTAAAACTAAGTATAAAAATGAAGATAATTCTTGGAAAATAGAAGAAAGTAAGAAGTGGACAGTTGCTCCCGCCTACAACAAAGGTGCGTATCAAGTGATACCAAAGGGAGATGTAAAATGGATTGGCAAATAGCTTGGATTTTATTTACTGCCTGTGCTAGTGGACATATTATGTATAATATAGGTCGCAGAAGAGGTATTGGGCTTACCCTAGATTATCTCAAAGCAGATGGGCAGATAGATTTTGATGAAGATTAATCATAGGCAAAATACACAAGCTGGCTTATGGAAAACAGAAGTAGGTTGGGAAGTTATAGATGATATGTATTACCGCGAAGGAGATTCCTATAGCACAATAATAAAATGGTGTAAAGAAGTTTGTGGTGATGCTCCCTCTAGTAGTGTTCTTTCTAATCATTTCAATAAGAGTGTTAGAGAAGCAACTGCACTAAAAAATAAACTAAAAAGACAAACTATAGATGGATTAATTCAGAAAAGACTTTCTGATTTTAAAAGTGCAAGACCAAATCCTAAACCTAAACCAAAATCAACATTAACAATTACAGACCAACTCTTTAGAATAAGAATTAAGGACTTTAAAAAAGATACAAAAGGAAAAACAATGGCAATGAATAGAACATATTACTGGACTGAGTATAGAGATGAACTCCAGAAAAATCGTGGATTAGAAAAAGTAGACGACCAAGATATGTATACGATACCCTGTGAAATTTGTGGGGATTTAGTAGAAATATCATGTGAAAATAGTCAAGGTTGGGCGATGGACCACAGATACCCAAGAAGTAAAGGTGGGACTGGATTACCAGACAATCTTTCAATAATACATCATAATTGCAACCAAATTAAGTCAGATTTAACACTTGACGAGTTAATACAGTTATCTAAGAAGATAGTAAAAAATAATTCTTGACATTGTGCATGAATTTTGTTATAATAATAGAGTAAAATTTATAAATTTTACATAATTTTTAGCGCAGTTGTGAGACCTGCCGAAAACAAAACTCATATATGTCTGGCACGAGTAGGAAACACAAGCATTCCGAGGGTGTGGTTAGGAGCCTCGCTACCACCAGCGAGCGGGTTTTGTTAGACATATTTTTATTAACCCGAGTTGCCGAAAGGGACTCATAGTGGCTACCGAAAGGAGCCGTATGGAGAAAAGAAAATGACAGGATTAACTGCATTTAATGACTTTGACAAATTATTTGTCGGATTTGATCGCTTGAATAGAGAGCTAGCTAACAGGATTGAAAGATCGCCTGTAACTAACTATCCAAGATACAACTTAGTAGCAGTAGGCGAAGAAGCCTATAGAATAGAAATGGCGCTGCCAGGTTGGTCTAAAGATGATATCGACATCAAGCAACACAAGAATAAACTTACCATCGAGGGAATGGAAAAACAAGAATTAAATTCTGATGAGGAGCGCTATATCCATAAAGGATTAAGTGGTAAAACCTTTAGTAGAATTTTTACATTGGGTGATTGGGTAGAAATATCCGATGCTAGTTTTCAAAATGGTATGTTAGTTATAAACCTACAGGTAAATGTGCCTGAAGAAGACAAGCCGAGAACGATAAACATCGGCTAGGAGAAAAGTAATGCAACACGCACAGCGATTCTTTAATCGTTATGCTGGTTTGCAAGCGATTAAAGCGATAAAAGAAAAATATTGCCCAGACGGAGAAACTTGTGAAATTATTGTTATGTTTACAATATGTTTCGGAACAATGTATGCGGCAATGCTACCATTATTGTAGCAACAAGAAAACTAGAGCCACCTCTCGGGGTGGCTCACCTTACAGGAGACACATGAAAATAGGAAACAAAGGTTTAGAAATGATAAAGCATTTTGAAGGACTGGAACTCGAAGCCTACCAATGCGCAGCAGGCGTTTGGACAATAGGCTACGGACACACCAAAGATGTAGTAGAAGGCGATATCATAACAGAAGAACAAGCAGACGAAATGTTAGTAGAGGAACTAAAAGAGTATGAAAACTATGTAAATACACTAGTAACATGCGACTTAAATCAAAATCAATTCGATGCGTTAGTATCTTGGGTTTACAACTTAGGCCCAGCTAACCTACAAGCCTCAACACTATTAAAGGTGTTAAATGCAGGTGATTATGCAGGTGTCCCTGCGCAAATTATGAGATGGAATAAGGCAGGAGGTAAAGTTTTAGAAGGACTTACTAGGCGTAGACAAGCAGAGGCTGACTTATTTGATAATTAAATTTGAAGGTAAAGAATACCATATTGGTCAAGAAATGTGGGACGCCATAAACAAAGAGGCGGACAAAAGAGGAATGACCCTAGATGAGTATATAACTGAAGCCTTTACATTATTAAAGGAAAAAGATGGAAAACACAAACAACGAGTATAAAATCTACTCCACATACATAGAGGGAGATAGAGTTGCTCATGTAGTAAAAGATAGACAAAACGGATATTGGGGAGTTCACATGAAAAATGGAGACAAGCCAGGGCTAACAGAATATTATCCAACACATAGTGAATCATGGGCAGAAGACTGCGCAGAAAACTTTGTGTTAGGAATTAAAAAAGTATGACAAATAGTAAAAGATGGGAGAAAAATTCTGATGAGTGGGTTCAAACAATGCACAAGAGTAGAGAAATGAAAGAAAGAAGAAAAGAATTACAAGGTCAGCAGGGATATAAAGTAGAACTTATATTTACAGTTCCTTTATCAGCTGAAGACCCGTTTGACTGGATAAGTGAAGCCGTAACTCAAGGGCAGTTCAAAAGTCAGACAAATGCGATTCACGCAACATCAGTAGAGCCTATTGATATTGATAGTGATGAATATAGGTGGTTGCGTAACGCAAGCACAAGCTAAGGAAACTTAGAAAGAGGACATAAAATGTCAAATAACCAAGAAAGATTTTCTGGAGATATGAGCCGTAATGAAGTTGAGATAGACCTTAACAAGTTTATGGCCATGGTTGCAGAGATTGGAGAGTTAAAACAAACCATAATGGAAATGGAAAATGAGAGAGAGCCTGAAAATCCTTATCAAAGATGGATATGGCTATCAAACATGGTTGACTCTTGGAGAATATTCCCGAGAGCTTTCTTAACTGTGTATATTTTCTTACTCTATTATGCTACAATGTGGTTTATGGATTTACCAGACCCAACATTAGAACAGTCTGGTCTAATATCAGTTATAGTTGGAGCAGGCGCAGCTTGGTTCGGTTTATATGCTGGAACGGCTAAAGACAAAATAAATAGTAAATAAATGAAATCAAAAAAGGTATTACAAGTTGTAAACCTTTCACCTAGCGAGAGTATAGTGGAAAAAGTAGTAGAAGTTCACCCAATGAAACAAATAACAATTATGTCAGTAGTGCAAGTATGTATGCTTGGATTTATGGCTATTTCTATGCTACTTATTGGCTATTTCTTTTCGTAAATTATGGAGATAAAATGGTAGAAACACCTACAGAAGATGGTGGCCCATGGTCAGTAGTAATATATGGTAAAGAACAATGCCCTTACTGCGATATGGCAAAAAAGTTAGCACAACAAAGAGGATATAATTATACCTACAAACAACTAGGACTAGATTATGACTTACAAGAAATGCTACAGCAAGCACCAAATGCAAGAACTTTTCCACAAATAATTGTCAATGGAAAGTCTATTGGAGGATATACTGAATTTTCAGAACTATGATAGAAGTATTTGACAATGTATTAATGGAAGACGCTAGAGAAGGGCTATATATGTTCTCTACTACTACAGATTATCAGATAGGTTGGGGAGATGTGTCTACTTTTGAAACTAGACAATATCCCTGCCTACACCATACTCTAACTAAAAAAGAGTGGCAAAACTCAAAATTTATGGAGAGTATTTGTAGTGGTGGTCTTATACAGTCTTTAGATAGATTAGTATTTGATTCTGCTACAATTAATTTATCTTTTCCTTCTTCTATTCAGTTCCCACATACGCACGGAGATTGTAAAGTATTAGTATACTATATAAACCCTGACTGGAGAAACGAATACTATGGAGAAACTATTTTTTATGATGAAACAATGACTGAGGCAGAACAAACAGTCTTATACAAACCAAATAGAGCAATTCTTTTTGATGGAAATACTCCACATTCTATAAGACCATCATCACATATAGCACCCCAATACAGATTCACTCTCGGAATCTTTTTCAAACAACCCAACTTTATACAAGAAGCAAAAAATAATACTTGACATCGCTGTCAAAATTTTGTATAATATAATTATGAATTTATTTTACCTAGACGAAGATTTAGACAAGTGTGCCGAGTACCATGTGGATAAGCACATTGTAAAAATGCCACTAGAAGTTGCTCAAATATTATGCACTAGCATATGGGTTGACAAGTTCTTAGGATTTGTACCTCGCGCACTTAATAAAGAAGAAAGAGATATACTCAATGAAGAAAAAGCAAAGATAAAACATCTACCCCCAGCAGAAAGACCAATCACACCATATTTACCTATGATGTATAACCACCCTTGCACTATCTGGGCAAGGTCATCATTAGACAATCACGAGTGGACACACTGCTACGGCAATGCTTTGAATGATGAGTATAGATACAGATATGGAAAAGAACATAAATCCATACACGAAGTAGTAAATAACTTACCAGAACCAGTGCATATGCAAAGACTCGGATTTACAGAATTCGGATTAGCAATGCCCGATGAACTAAAAGATTATAGTAATCCTATACAATCGTATCGTGATTACTACCATCTTGATAAAGCAACATTTGCCAGTTGGAAATTTAGAGAAAAACCACACTGGTGGAATGAAGACTATGCAGACTATGAACAAAGGATAACAAGATGAAAGGGTTAGCATTTTCAACAGTACCAATACTAGCAGGATTTTTCTACTTAGTAATATATCCTGATTTAGAGTATTCTGGAGCTGGTGGAGGTCACTCTTGCTACGGAGAGTGTTATAAAGAATATGTAAGAATAAATGGCACTCCTGCAGAAATAGAAGCAAGAAAACAAGAATTAGCAAATGCAGATAAGTTTAGTAGCATTAGAAGTCTTTGGGCAGGTTGTGCTGCATGCCATGGGCCAGATGGTCAAGGTATGGGAGTATTCCCAGCGTTAGCAGGGAAAGATAAAGAATACATAGTAGATAGATTATACGCATATAAAAATAGAGACCAGATAGGAAGTATGAGTTCTACAATGTGGGCACAAGCAGGAATGTTATCAGATGATGAGATAGATACCATAGGTGAGTTTGTAAAAGCAGGTTTACCTAAGTGAGGATTTTTATAAGAGTAGCATTAGCAATACTTTGCTCTCTAACAATGTTAATGATGATGTGGCCCAAATGAAGTTATTAGAAGAAAGCTATGGTGATGTAAGGATTTTTTCAGAAAGACCATACGGATATAAAAGATATATAGTGTTATGGTCTGATGGAACAGAACAAATATATTCAGGAATATGGTATAGAAGAAAACAAGTAATAAGAAGAGTGGAGAAAGAAATTGACAGACGAACAAAGAAAATTTAATGATTATGCAAACTTCGTAATCAGCACAACATCACAAGAAAGTTTAAATACTCTTAGACTAGCAGAAAAATTAGTAAGACTAGGAAGAGAAACAAATACTGAGTGGTCGCAACTGCTCACAGCATCAATCGGTATGCAAGCCGAATCAGGAGAGTTCTCGGAAGTAATCAAAAAGATTATATTTCAAGGAAAACCTTATAATGAAGATGAAAGATATCATCTTAAAAGGGAACTAGGAGATGTCTTATGGTATTGGATTCAAGGCTGCACAGCTTTGGGTTATACACCACAAGAAGTTATGGAAGAAAACATAAGAAAACTAGAATCTAGATACCCAAATGGATTTGAGGTAGCTCGTTCTGAAGTGAGAGCTGATGGCGATATTTAGTAGAAAAACTAAAATAGAGTATAAATTCAATGAAGATAAAGTAATGAGGCAGTTACAGGCTTACATTGACCAGACATACGATAAACATTACAGTAAAGACAAGATACAAGCAACAGAATTTATTATAGATTCAGGTCATGGAGAAGGTTTTTGTCTTGGTAATATTATGAAGTATGCAAAAAGATACGGAAAAAAATACGGCAAAAATGAATTAGATTTATTAAAAATCATTCATTATGCAATTATATTATTAGGCACAGATGAGACAGACTAGAAAACGAGAACATGAAAAACTAGATGAAGCTAATCTTAACAGAGTGATTGAACTATTGGAAGGCGAGAAGCCGATAACAAAGAAAGTTGCCTGTGAGATGCTCAATATTAGTTATAATACTACAAGATTAGGAAGTATCATAGCTGAGCATAAGGATATAATAGAGTATAGAGCTACTCGTAAAGCTCAGAACAGAGGTAAAAAGGCCACAGACCTAGAGAAAAGAGACGCAATAGAAAGATATTTAGATGGACAAACAGTCTCAGAAATCGCAAAAGGGTTATTTAGGTCTACTACCTTTGTTCGCAACTTAATTGATAGCATTGGCGTTCCTCAAAAGTTGCCAAAAACAGAGTTATCAGTTTATAGACATAGAACTCCAATGCTTCCTGAAAGATGTGTAGCAGAAGAGTTTAACATTGGTGAAAGAGTATGGGCCGCCAAGTATAACACCATAGCTATCATCAAGAAGCATTGTACAGCACATGCTACAAATTATAAAGAAATATATGACTCAAATATGTATCAAATATTTGTTATTACTATGACAGACTTTGACACAAAATATTTTGGGTATCAAAAGATTGGCGGATTTTGGTCTCACGCACTTGCTTATGATTTAGGTAGTTTAAGACATTTAAAAGAATACGGAATAGACATCTATAAATAAGGAGAAAGCGATGGACGTACTACAAGTAGTTGGTGCGTTTTGGCTGTCAACATGGTTGATGATTATGTTTAGAACATTTAGTATAATCAATAGATTAGTTGATACTTATGAAATAGCACTAGTACAAAAATACAAGGGTTTACATCTTATTATATTAAGTATATTTTTCTTATTTACGGCACCTGCGTTATGGCAGATTGTTTTGTCAGACATAAAGAGAAAAGCATTTATAGTATCATATGTAAACGCATTAAGGAATAAAACATGAATTATTTATTAGAAGCATTATGCAAAAAACTAGAGGGAGAAATAGCTGTAGCACACGCTAATATTAAAACCTATGAGAGAACTTCAGTAGGAATTGGAGAACACCCTGAGCTAGTACAAGCGATCGAAACGCAAGTAGAGATTATAGCACACGCAGAAGATAAACTAAATGTAATTAAAAACCATTTTGGTTAGGATAACTAAAAATAGTTCTTGACTCGGCACTTATAATATTGTATAATATTTATTATGAGTGATAGATTTTACCAACAAATGAGAGAACAAACAGGGTGGTGCCCAGGCATGCCCGAATCTCTCAAACATAAAAGGAGAAGACGCATGGCATGGACAGATGAATCCAAAGCACAAGCAGTTGAAATGTATACAGACGCAGAACCAACTCCAGAAACAAGTATGGAGATTGTTAAGGATATTGCTGAAGAGTTAGGAGAAAGCCCTAACGGAGTCAGAATGATTCTTACTAAAGCTGGCGTATATGTTAAGAAATCCCCTGCAACAGGCTCTAGCAAATCATCAACAAGTGGTGGCACTAGAGTAAGTAAAGCTGACGCAGCAGCAGCATTGACAGCTGCAATCAGTGATGCAGGTCAAGAAATTGATGAAGATATTATTAGTAAACTTACTGGTAAAGCTTCAGTATATTTCACAGGGATTATCAACGCAATCAATGACTAATTAATACTACCCAATTACTAGGAAGAAAGAGTTTTCTTAATAGTAATTGGAGTATTAAATGAAAAAAGATGAGTTCATACGAGCTGTAAATGAATGTGGAGACGCAATCATTACATACAGAAGTACCAACTCTCGAAAACTAAAGTATAATGTTTGTACTTTAGACTTCGATAATAAATATATCCAAAGCAAAAAGAACAGGGCTAAAGAGAGTAATGATACAGTCCTGCTTTTTTGCTGGGATACAGATTCTTATCGCCTATTAATGCCCAAGAATGTAACTAGCATTGTTCCCCTCAGTGCAATTCTGAGGAATAAAAGATGAGGCTACATGAGGCGCCTGAGATATACGAAAAAATTATTTCAGAAACCGAAGATGGCACAGAACAGATAAGACTCACAATAAATACCTTTCGAGATATAGAGTATCTACATCTTAGAAAGTACTATTTAGATTTCGACGGAGACTTCAAACCCTCCAAAGACGGTGTCGCTATGAAGTTAGATTTCAATAACTCCAAAGGATTATTCGAAGGTTTAGTAGAAATACTTTCCCTAGCAGAAAGTAAAAATATTTTAGAAACTCACTTCAAAGATATTTTAGATGAAATTTACCTAAACTAAAAATATTTCTTGACATCGCAAGTTATTTTTGATATAATATATAAATGGAAAATATAAAAGAAAGTTTAAGAAGAGCAGCGATTGCATACTATAATGGAGAGCCTATCATGTCTGACGCAGAATTTGATAGACTAGCCGAGTTAGTAAATTATGAAGATGTTGGCGCATCTAGTAATGATAACCGTTATCCTCATGCCTTTCAAATGTTTTCCCTACAAAAAGTCTTTGATAATGAAATACATATCAAAGACCCGTTTAATAGTTATAAAGATACTGTAATTGTTAGTCCTAAGCTGGACGGCGCTGCAGTATCTTTACTCTATGTAGGCGGCAAACTACACCGAGCCTTGACACGAGGAGATGGCAAGAAGGGACTGGATATAACAAGACAAATGGAAACAATGGTTCCTAAAAACTTTGGATTAATGCATGGTGACTTGCCAGAGTATTTCCAAGTGACAGGCGAAGTAGTAGCACCAAAAACAATCAAAAACGCAAGGAATTATGCAGCAGGTGCTCTTAATTTGAAAGACATTGAGGAATTCAAACAAAGAGACTTACACTTTATTGCATATGGTATTACCCCTTCTCAAAAACCTAATTGGTCATGTGATTTACAAGAACTTAGTAAGTATGGATTTGATACAGTCATGGATAGTGATTGGACTCAATACCCAGATGATGGAGTTGTATTTCGAATAAATGATAATACTGAGTTTGAAAGTAGGGGTTATACTTCTCATCACCCAAGAGGTGCTTATGCACTTAAACAAATACAAAAAGGAGTAATCACCACTCTTCTTGATGTAGTATGGAATGTGGGTAAATCAGGAGTAGTTGCTCCAGTAGCAATGCTAGAACCTGTAGATATTGATGGTGCTACAGTAAGCAAAGCAACTTTACACAATATAAGATATATAGAAGATATGGGCTTATACAAAGGTTGCAGTGTAGAAGTAATACGAAGTGGTGAAATAATACCAAGAATAGTTAGGAGAGTAGATTAATGGCAAATCACGTATATTTTAATGTTGACTTATCAGTAAGTGAGCATAGTAATAAAACCAATGAACTTACTACAGAGCTAGCTAGACTAGGAACTATTATATCTAGCGAAACATCTCATGGTTGGACGGAGTATGATTCAAATTTATTACCCATATATTCTGTACCATTTGAAGAAGATAACTGGTACGACTGGGGTATTGAACATATGGGCGCTAAGTGGGTTTCTATAGAAGATTGGGACACAAGTGGTGTTTTTAGTGGACATTCTGCATGGAGTCCTATTTATCCATTAGTAGAAAACTTAGTAAGACATTTAGATGAAGTGTTAGACACACAAGTTTGGGCAAAGTTTACTTATGAAGATGAATTTAGAAACTTCATAGGTAAAGCTAGTATATATTCTCATAGGAGTATTGATGGAATAGAAGTCATAACAGACGTCGATGAATTAGATTCAGATGAAGTATATGCTTGGGTTTACGAACCTTTAGGGTTAGAAGAAATACCTGATGACTTTGAGTGGTATGAACCTCAAGAAAAACTAGAAGGATATCCCGCAGATGAGTGGTTAGATAATAAAGTTTATGACTGGTTCAGTGAGTAATGAATATTAGTAGATGGTTAGAAAGTTGGGATAGACCCGATGATAGAACTTTGATGATACACAAAGAAACATCATTTTCTATCTTGTCGGGATTAATAACACAAGCCCCTCTAGTATTCTTTTCTAATTGGTTTATGTTAGATGTTATAGAAGTTAGTAGTTCTTTCACATTAACATCAGTAAACATAGTTCTACTAACCATAGTAGGATATATAAGAGTATTTTATACTAGAAAGTATTTTTCAAATAGATACGATAAATGAGTATAGGAAAATACAATCAAACTTATTTTGATAATCACCCCGAAGAATGCGATAGAGATGGAGTTCTCTACGGGGTGGTTTTAGTCAATAAGAAAACATTTGAAAGAGAATGTATCAAAGTTGGCATCGCATCAGGTAAAGATTGGAGGCACATACTAAAGCGTAGTAAAGGTTTTAAGGGGTATGAAATTCGTATTTTAAAAACTTGGCACGCTCCATTATATCTTGTATGGGCAGAAGAACAAGACCTCCATGAAAAGTACCAACATGACAAATATTCTCCCATGTTTAAGTTCGGAGGTCATACAGAGTGTTTCAAAATTGATTCGTTGATTCTCCAGGACTTTCCAAAAAATAAATCTTGACATGGCAACTGAAATTTGTTATAATATACATAATAAAAAAAGATGAGAGAAGAAATGAAAGAAATTATTCCACCAACTAATTGTCCATCATGTAATGATGAATTAGTGTGGGAAAAAGACCAACTTTTCTGTCATAACACTAAATGTAGTGGAAAAACAAGTAAAAAGATTGAGCATTTTGCTTCAACTCTCAAAATCAAAGGTCTCGGGCCTAGAACAGTAGATAAATTACAGTTAATTGATTACTTTGATTTATATGAAATGCCTCTTGAAACTATGATAGACGCACTTCAGTCCGAGAAACTTGCAGTAAAACTATATAGAGAGATTCAAGCTAGTAAGAGTGTTGACTTAGTTCAACTTCTACCAGCTTTCTCGATAAAGTTGATTGGTCGTTCTGCATCAGCTAAACTCTGTGCACACCTTCATCACATTGATGATATTACAGAAGATACTTGCAAAGACGCAGGACTCGGGCCAACAGCTACACAAAACTTATTAGACTGGTATTACGAAGAATATGCAGACGGTTTAGATAGATTACCTTTTAGTTGGAAAACAAAAGAAAAACCGAAGACAGAAGTTTTATTAAAAGGAACAGTATGCATATCAGGTAAACTAAAAAGCTATAAAACTAAGGCAGCCGCAACAGAAGTATTAGAAAAAATGGGCTACCTTGTAAAAAGCAGTTTGACCAAAGATGTAAATATTCTAGTCAACGAAAGCGGAATAGAATCTGCAAAAACACGAGCAGCCCAAGATAGGGGTGTTAAAATAATAACAAACTTAAAAGAAATAATATAGGACATAAATATGGCATTACCAAAATGGACAGACGAAAGAACACAACAGTTAGTGGACTTCGTCGGCAACACAAGCCCTATTTCTCAAGCTATGGTGGCAGACGCCGCTGAAGATTTAGAAACTTCTACAAGAAGTGTATCTTCAAAGCTAAGAAAAATGGGATATGATGTAGAGCTTGCCTCTTCAGTTTCTAACAGAACTTTTACTGAAGACCAAGAAGCTACTTTATCACAATTTGTACAAGACAATTCAGGTCAGTACACATACGCAGACATTGCTGCTTCTTTCGAGAATGGGCATTTTTCTGCAAAATCAATACAGGGAAAAATTCTTTCTATGGAATTAACTTCTCATGTAAAACCAGCTGAGAAGCCAGAATCTGTTAGAACTTACTCTCCCGAAGAAGAAGCAACATTTACACAAATGGTAAACGACGGGTCTTTTGTTGAAGAAATCGCAGAAGCTCTCGGTAAATCTGTTAATTCTATCAGAGGTAAGGCGCTTAGCTTACTTAGAAGTGGCGATATTAACGCTATACCTAAGCAAAAAGAAACTAAAGGTTCAAGCAAAGCTGATCCTTTAGCTGAGGTTAGTGATATCCAAAACATGAATGTTGAAGATATTGCTGATGAAATTGGCAAAACCGTAAGAGGCGTAAAAACAATGTTAACCCGTAGAGGTTTAACTTGTGCTGATTATGATGGCGCTGCTAGAAAAGAGAAAGCATCTAGCTAATTTTTTCTGACAATCGAACAGGGGACTTTTTCCCCTGTTCTCTTATATCTGGGAGGGTAGACATTGAACTTAACTTCAGCTCTGTTGAAGCAAATAATTACGCAGGAAGATTTTGAATCTTGGGGAAACCTAAGAGAAAACTATTTATCTGCAGAATATCAATCACTTTATAAAGTAATAGATACTCACATAAAAAATTTCAATGGTCTACCTACCTTCGAAGACCTTAAACTATCCATTCGTGATAGAAAACTACAAGAAAAAGTATTTGCAATAGAAGCCGTTGAGGTTGATGTAGACGCGTGGGTATTATTAGAGTATCTAAAAAATGAATACACACAAGTAGAAATACTAGATGAATTAGATAGTTTTATAGATAAGACTGTCGCTATATCTAATGCTGAAGAAAATGTAGAGGCTCTACAAAATATCGTATTAGATATAGGAGACCGTGTTGATTTAAAACCACCTGAAGAAAATATGCAAACTATTGCCCTATTTGATTCAGAAAAAGACTTGAAAAAGTTCTTACCTTTAGGATTAAATGATGACTATGACCAGTCTATGAAGTTCTCTCCAAGAGATTTAGTATTAGTAGGAGGACGAAGAGGTGCTGGTAAATCTTTGACTTGTGTAAATATTGCAAATAATGTTTACAATCAGGGAAGAAGTAGTATCTATTTTACTATAGAAATGGATAGTCGTTCTATTCTTCAAAGAATGTGTGCACTTGGAGCACGAATACCTATATCTCGATTAGCAACTCGTAACTTAACTACTACTGAGTGGAATCGTGTGGGAGAATGGTGGGCAGGAAGATTTGAGGGTGGCACAGAATTATTACCAGAATTTTATGATAATAAAGATTTTGATGGATTCCATAAAAAATTACAGACACTACCTCTAAATAATGATAGACAACTTGATGTAGTGTATGACCCTGTGCTTAGTCTAGCAAAGATAAGGCAAGAACTAGAAAGCAGAGTGGCACAAAGAGATTATGGTGTGATTATAGTAGATTACTTAAATCAAGTAAAAAGAAGTAACGCACCAAGTCGTTCAGGACAGTATGACTGGACAGAACAAATAGAAGTCAGTAAGACTTTGAAAAGTATGGCACAAGAATATGAAGTGCCAGTATTCTCTCCTTATCAGACAGACAATACAGGAGAGGCAAGATTTGCAAAAGGTATTTTAGATGCTGCTGATGCAGCGTTTACTATTGAAACATGGTCACCAGAAGATGAGTGTATCACATTCAATTGTACTAAAATGCGTAGTGCAAAAATGGAAGGATTTACAAGCGTCATGGATTGGGAAACACTAAAGATAGGCCCCCAATCCACAATGAATCCAAAAGATAGAGACGCACTCAAAGATAGCCTATCTACAGGAGAAGATATACATGACTCAGTATAATGATAGAGTAAGTGCAGTAAGAGATAAACTCGCTGCAGAAGCCTGGGGTAACCAAATAAAAGATATACACGGATTTGATTCTAACACTACTACCATGTGGTATTCAGACAGACAAGATGGTAGAGTAATAGATACAAGATTCAATGATGGACGTATTAAAAGAGAAATAATTGAAACAGGACAGTTTTTATGGATTGGAGAAAAACAACCAAAAGAAACATTACTAGAAAGTTTCTATAGAGCAATGGCGGATTTTAGTGGCTAGTGATAGAATTGGCAAGAAAGCCGCAAGTCTTGTAGCAGTGCCTCCCTTTGAGATACAGACTGTTAGTACAGATTTTTTATTGGAACAACCACAAGTTTCAGAAAATATAATGCAAGTACCCGTAAACGAAAAACTTATGAAGAGTATTAGATTACATGGTATAACAAATCCACTTCTTTGTATGAAGGAATGGTACCCGTTAGCTGGAAGTCAAAGACTGAGAGCGGCGGCGGAAATAAAGAAACAGTATCCAAACTTTACTGTGGACGTAACTGTTCACAGATTTTTAGAGGACTGGTGGAATTGTTTTTATCTTTGGCCTGATAAAGAGTTTACAAGTAAAACTATTGCTATTTGGTTTCAAATGCAAGAAGTAGTATTTAAATCTCTTTATTATAATACCGAGGTAGATAAAGACGGAACTAAAATGACCGAATATGAAGATATCGGTGAACAACTAAAATGGAATAGAGATGGAAAAAATAGAGGAATGGCTAATGAATCTTAGCCTAATTATAGTTCCTGTATTCTTAGTAACCATGTTTATAATGCTGGTTACATGAGAGTAGATGAACTTCTACAAGAAAAGCGCATTGACTTCAAAGTCTCAGGTCAAGACTTTGTTGTCAAATGCCTTAACCCTGACCACGAGGACAACAATCCTAGTATGCGTATTGATAGTATTACAGGCATATTTAATTGTTTTTCTTGTGGTTTCAAGGGTAATCTATTCAAACACTTTGGCGCAGCAGCAAACTTCTTAGAGATAAAAAGACAAAAGTTGAAAACCTCAATAGAAGAGAAACGCTCTGCAAGTGTAGGTTTTGACTTTCCTAAAGGTTTCCAACCTTATAAAGGAAACTGGAGAGGAATACAACCAGAAACATACAAGCATTTTGATGCTTTTATGCATCACGATTCACAATTCAATGGACGTATAGTCTTTCCGATTCGTGATATAACAGGGAAGGTGGTAGCTTTTAATGGTCGTCATATGACAATGACCGAGATACCTAAGTATCTAATATACCCTCCACAAGCTAAGCTACCACTGTACCCTTCTAATGTAAAACCAATAAAAGGAAAAGTAATATTAGTAGAAGGTATATTTGATATGGTAAATTTATGGGACAAAGGATTACAAAATGCAATCTGTTGTTTTGGGACAAAGAATATAGATACAGACAAATTGTCAATACTAAAAATGCAGAACATCTCGGGAGTAGATATAATGTTTGATGGAGACGAAGCAGGACAGAATGCAGCAGAAGATTTAAAAGTACTAGCAGAAAAAGTAGGACTCATACCTAGAAATATAAATCTAGGTTCTAATATAGACCCAGGTGGTCTTGCACTAGCAAAGGTGAGTAGTCTGAGGGATAGGTTATATGGTTAACCGAAAATATTACTTGACATGGCGCTCATAATTTGTTATAATATATACAATGGAAAAAACAATGACAAAAGTAGCAATTATTGAATCAAAGCTCTCCCGAACTGATTGGGCAGATCGCTTTGATAGTGCGTTTGAGTTTGACAGGTATGCCCTGTGTTCAGACGCTAGAAAGAAAAAGATTTTAAAAGCAGACGTAGATATAGAGATTAACCTTGATGATTACACTTGGGTAGTACTTGTTGGCTCAGAAGCCTTAAAGTATTACACAAGTGTAAATTCTATCACAGAGTATAGTGGTAGATGTGTAGAAGATAAGTTTCTTCCTGTAATCAACCCTGCTATGCTTTCATTTAAACCTGAGGCAAAACCTTTATGGGAAGAAAGCAAAAAGAATATAAAAGAATTTATTAGTGGAGACTTGATAGTAGCACAAATAACAGAAGAACAAGCTTTGGGTATAGATACCGAAGAAGAAGCAAGAGAGTTCTTGCAGGCAGCACTCGACCACCCAAACAAGTTTATAGCACTCGACTCAGAGACAACAGGACTTTATCCTAGAGATGGATATATGATTGGATTTAGTCTATCTTATAAGAAGGATATGGGTGCTTATATACTAACTGATGTTATAACGCCAGACATTGAAGAAATCATGCAAAAGATATTTGACACAAAGATAGTTGTGTTTCATAATGCTAAGTTTGATTTAGCTTTCTTTGAGTATCATTTCAACTTCAAGTTTCCACGCTTTGAAGATACTATGCTTCTTCACTACTGCTTGGAAGAGCAGCCAGGCACACACGGACTAAAACAACTTGCAATGAAGTATACACCTTACGGTGATTACGAGAAACCAATGCATGACTGGATTGATGGATATAGAAAGTCAAAAGGAATACTGAAAGGAGATTTTACTTGGGATAGTATTCCCTTTGAAGTTATGAAAACATATGCTGCCATGGACGCAGTAGTAACTCTATTAGTATTTGAGAAATTATATCCAGCTGTTAAGAAGAATCCAAAACTATGGTCAGTATATGAAAATATATTAATACCTGGTTGTCGTTTTCTAACAGATATACAAGACCATGGAGTTCCTTTTGATAGAGACAGATTAGAAAAAGGAAGAGATTTGATGCAATCAGAAATAGATGAAGCAGTAAACGAACTGTACGAATTTGAAGCAGTAGAAGACTTTGAAGCATATCATTTAAAACAGTTTAATCCAAACAGCACAGTACAACTAAGACAACTACTGTTTGATTATGTAGGACTAAAACCTACTGGTAAAAAGACAGGCACAGGTGCAGACTCAACAGATGCAGAAGTGCTAAAACAATTAGCAGAACAACATGAAATACCAAAGCATATTCTTAACATAAGACAAAAGTCAAAGATTAAGAATACATATTTGGATAAAATATTACCACAACTTGATAGAGATGATAGACTGCGTACAGGTTTCAATCTGCATGGTACAACATCGGGTCGTCTATCTTCTAGTGGTAAGATGAATATGCAACAAATACCTAGAGACAATCCTATTGTTAAAGGTTGTATCAGAGCAAAAGAAGGCAACAAGATTGTTGCAATGGACTTAACGACAGCAGAAGTATATGTTGCAGCTGTGTTAGCAAAAGATGAAAATCTTATGAATATATTTAGAGAGGGTGGTAACTTTCATAGTAATATTGCTAAGTTAGTATTTTCACTCCCTTGTGAAGCTGATGAAGTGGCTGAACATTATGCCACAGAAAGACAGGCTGCAAAAGCCGTAACATTCGGTATTATGTATGGAGCTGGCCCTGCAAAGATATCTCAACAGGTTACTGGAGATTCAGGTAGTTATTTTAGTAAACAACAAGCACAAGAAGTTATTGATGATTACTTTAGACAGTTCCATAGACTAAAGAAATGGATAGATACTTCTAGTAAATTTATTATGGACAATGGATTTATTTATTCTGCTTTAGGTAGAAAAAGAAGATTACCAAATGTAAACTCTGATAATGCAGGCATACAAGGACATGAAGTTAGGTCAGGCATGAATTTTTTAGTTCAGTCTGTGGCTTCTGATATTAACTTATTGGGTGCTATTGATGCGCATGATGAACTCAAAGGTAAACCAGCAAAAATATTTGCACTTGTACATGATTCAATATTAGCAGAAGTAGAGGAATCATATGTTGATGAGTATTGTGAAATACTAAAAAGAAATGTTCAAAAGGATAGAGGATTTAGTATTCCAGGTTGCCCTGTAGGGTGTGATTTTGATGTGCATGATGATTACTCTCTTGGCAAGTTTGAAGCCAAGTATGATATATGATAAGATAGTATTTCCTGTATTTACAATCCATACTGATGATGTTGTATTATCAGATGGATTACTTTGGATTGAAAACAAAGTATTAGACGATACAAATATGAAAGGAGAAACACTTGGTATGAGAAGATTACAGTCGCCTATGAATAGTATATATCCTTTGAAGTATATGATAAAAGATATACCTGCCCTTCTTAGACATAAAGGCAGTAATTATATTGACAATGCAGGATATGTATTTACAAAAGAAAAAACAATAACAACACAGTTAAAGTATCATAAGATACTAAGAACTGATAAGAAAGGAGTAGCTAGTATACTTTGGATAAAGGATTGCCCTTTTCCTTTTACACTAGATAGACCTTTGAAAGATACAGAAACATGGGCAGGCATACTCTATAGACAGGGTATGCCTTGGGTTTTGTATTCTACATCAAATAAAAAAGAAAAAGATTCTTGGAGAAAGATATGAAAAAATTATTATTTTGGGTCATTGACTGTTGGCGTTTAGTCATGGACAATAGATTCAATCCACTTAGACATATACCTGACCCTTCAATACAAGCATACTTTACATTAGTGCTGTTTGTACTTTGGTCAGTAATATTTGGTTTCATAGCAACTTACTATATGGGTTGGTATGGCTATAATACTCTTACTTCTATAATAGTGCATTTATCTATTATAATACCAATAATATTTACTAATATTATTTTTAAAGAAGCAGAAGAGAATGGCTCTAAGTGGGTAAAAAGATGATACATGTAGTAGATAGTTTATTCCCTGAACATTTATTAAAACATTTTAGAACTACAATAAATAGAGGCACTGCTCCATTTGTTAGTGGTTATGATTCGAAAGAGGGAGAAGGGTATTTTGAATGGGAAGAAGAACATGAGCATAAAACAATGTGCAGGGGAATATTAGAAAAAGCTTCTCAGTATGAAAATATACCTAGTGATGTACTAGGGTATGAATATTGGACTCATGTAAATACAAAACCAAATGATATGCACCAAGACAAAGATGAAGTAGCATATCTAAAACATGGAATTAGTAGGTTTCCTTTATTCTCTACAGTATTTTATTTAGAGATTGAAAATCTATACGGAGGTGAGTTAGTGTTTGAAGATGGTATAGAAATTGTGCCAAAACCAAATAGATTAGTAATATTTAAGAAAGGACTAGAACATAGAGTCCGCAGTTTTGATGGCCATAGAGTATCTATAGCTGTAAACCCCTGGAGTACAAAATTATATAAATGAGAAGTGTAGTAGAAAGACCGTTTTATTTTTGGGATAGTGTATTACCAAATGAAGCCTGCGATATGATAATCAAAGAAGGATTAGCTTTAGATAATTTTAAACCAGCAGGAGTAAATAGTGATAATATAGCTGACCCAGAATTAAGACAGGGTAGCATAGGTTGGTTTGATAAAGACCACACAGTAGATAAACTATTAAGAAGTTATGTGGGCACAGCAAATACAGAAGCTATGTGGAACTATGTAATAACAGAAAGTGAAAAAGTACAGTTTTCTATATATGGATTACAGTCTAGATATGGGTGGCATAGAGATACTGATGTTACACTACCAGATGGTGTACCAGTAAGAAAACTATCAGTTACTGTACAACTTAGTCACCCAGATGATTATGAAGGTGGAGACTTTCAGATAAAAAACTTTTTTGGGCATGAACTAACAGATAATGCAGAACAACTACGAAATAGAGGAACTATAGTAGTGTTTCCTTCTTTTTTAGTTCATCAAGTAGT
>CEUT01057873.1_pt1 | contig 24621 bp, 15 predicted proteins | sample 531401 | NCBI WGS metagenome assembly CEUT01 (sample SAMEA2622821, study PRJEB7988) | marine metagenome | biome: marine biome (ENVO:00000447); feature: surface water layer (ENVO:00002042); material: "saline water (ENVO:00002010), including plankton (ENVO:xxxxxxxx)" | depth 5 m | reverse complement strand
TTTTTTTAGAATTGTTTTGTGTGCCTATCGCACTTGTTTATATTAGTTTTCTTTAGAGGTCAATCTTTTTGGCTTTAAATACCTCAATGCATTGGACGTACCAAGGAAAAAATATTACCAAATTGCCGGAAGATGTTATTGGATTCGTATATGAGATCACAAATACAACCAACGGTAGGAAATATATCGGAAAGAAATTGGCTAGATTCAAAAGATCAAGACCACCTCTAAAGGGTAGAAAAAACAAAAGACGATTTAAAGTTGATTCGGACTGGCAAGATTATTACGGATCAAGCGATGAACTTACTGCTGATGTAATTAAATTTGGTAAAAAAAATTTCACACGTAATATTTTGTTTTATTGTTATTCTAAAGCACAACTATCTTACGTAGAAGCCAGAGAACAATTTGCTAGGAAAGTGCTTGAAACGGATGATTATTACAACGGACACATCCGTGTGCGTGTACATGGTAAGGGGATCTTGAAAAATGATAATTGATTGCCACACCGATTTCCAACCACTCAAGGAAGTTTGGCTAGGAGGGACTTACCCTATTGAATTTTATGATAATCTAGACAATCAATTGCACGAATGTTTTCATAAACTTACCGAAGACACAGAAAACACACTTTCCAAGATGCAAAAAATTTTAATCGATCATGACGTAACGGTTCGCAGACCAGAATTCGATACAGATTCCAGTAACTACCGTGACAACAACGACATGTTGATAAAACCACCTATGTCTCCAAGAGATTTTTCAATGTGCCTTGCAAACACTTTGTATTTCCTTGACCATGGTTGGAAAATAAATCCTTACAGAAAAGTTTTAGACGAATATAAAAGCAAAGGAGAAAATGTGCATGTGGTAGATCGTAGTCAATCCTATGCATGGGTAGGCTATGGTGAGGTAGTAAGGATGGGAAAAGATTTGTACTATGATGTATTAATGGAACAAACTGATCCAGAAAGACTAAAAACTTGTACAGAGGGATTCAAAAAACTTGGTTTAGGTTATCGCCAACATCTTCTGCATTTCGGAGGCCATGCAGACGGTGTCTTCTGTCCAGTAAAAGAAGGAGTGATAATATCCACGCACTATGGTGAAAAAGAAATTTACGAACAAACGTTTCCCGGATGGCGTGTGCATTGGTTACCTGACGTGACAGTCAAGAGACGTGAGAATGCAAAAAGGTCTAAGGTAATGCCGGAACATCACAGATGGTGGATACCAGACAACTTTTATCATTCACCTGTCTTTAACAACTACATAATGGAATCCGTTAGGCATTGGACAGGAGATTCAACAGAGACAATTTTTGATGTGAATTGTTTAGTCATTGATGAAAAGAATGTGATATGCTTTTGTGAGGACGACACAATTCTAAATATATTTCATAAAGAGGGTATCACTCCGCATGTTGTGGATCACCCAACCAGAGGATTTTGGGACGCTGGATTTCATTGTATGAGCACTGATGTTCATAGGAAAGGCGGAAAACAGGATTACTTCCCGTCAAGGCCATTAAATTTCCATAAGGAATACAAATAATAAACCCCCGACATTGATGCCGAGGGTCATTGGTTTTGCAAATCCAATTATCGATTACGCCGCAGTTTTTGCCGCGTTTTTGACTTCTTGAATTTCTTTTCTTCTAGTCTTGATCAGTTTAGATAATTCTGCTAGAGCTTTTCTGGCTCTCGTGGCAGAGGCTTTTACACCTTTATCAACAAACTTACCATTCTCTTCTGAATAAGTTTGTATGGCTGTCATTATAGCGTCATGTGTTTCTGTTGACATATGCTTTTTTCCTTCCTATGTTCGTACGATATAATTAATTAACATATGTTTAATTTAAGCACACAAGAAGTGGTTTCGTCAATAGAAAATTCGCCTTTGGTAAATTTAAATGGAATACTTTACCAAGAATATAATAATTTTTTTCCAAAAATTATGATAGAAAAGCTCAAAAATTTGCAGAACCTCAATTGGGTGCAACTGGAAAGGCAAGAGGATAAACCAAGAAGTAAGGTAGACGATACAGATTTGATCATCAAGACGTTAAAAATATTTTTTATGAAAAGCGAAATTACCAAAACTTTGGAAAATAAATTTGAGACAAATTTATCTTTTGACAGCGTTGATATTTGGCAAGACAGAGCAGGATATTTTTTACCTATCCATACCGACGATCCTCGAGTTAAACTTGCCTTACAAATTTATCTAGGCGATGAGAACATAGGAACATCTCTATTTGATGACAAAGATACATGCATTAAAACTTTTGAATTCAAGTGTAATTCAGGATACGCTCTATTAAACAACAAAAAAAGTAGGCACGGTACCGGTGGAAAAGTAACCGACGGGAAAAGAAATAGTTTATATGTTAGATATAGATAAAATTAAATTACAAGATTTAGACGAGACTTTATTTCCAATTGACGATCCTGTGCTGAAAAAATACAAACAGGATTGGTTATCTGGAGAGAAAAAATTAGTTGCACACAACGACTTTATCGATCAGGCATCAGCGTGGTTTCTAGGCACAAAAATAAACGAATTGCAAGGATTAAACAAGTTTACTTGTGTAGATATCATTATGGGTTGCACACATTTTATTGAAAGCACTGCCTCAAAACACAAATGGAATATTCAAATACTGCCTAAAGAATATGCCTACTATGGACTAATGGGCAAACAACCAACCGAGCCAGGAAATTTGAAGCCAGGCGTGCCATTAATGGTTTCTATGCCAAATTGGTATTATGGTGATAGACCCGACTGGGAAAAAATTTTAAGCGAATGTGAACAAAAAAATATAGACATTCATATAGATTGTGCTTGGTTGACAGTGGCTAAAGATTTCAAATTTGATTTTGATCATCCTAACATTAAGTCTATTGCTATGAGTCTGTCAAAATATAACATGACCTGGAACAGAGTTGGCTTAAGATGGACAAGACAGAGGCCCATGGATTCATGCACGATAATAAGTTCGCAGAAAAAATACAACGAGCTTACTACTGCCTATGGCTCATATTTTATGGACAAAGTTCATAGAGATCATGGATGGAATATGTACGGAGTTCTCAACAAAAAAATATGCAACTATCTGCAGGTAAATCAAACAATGTTTTCATATCTCGTAAAAGATAATTCTGGCAAGTGTTTGTCTATTGGAAAAATTTTAGGCAACGTTACACAATGATGTCAACGTCATTTGCGTAGTTTGTAAAACCATTTTCCTTAACCACTTTCAGTACAGAGTTGACTCTACTTACAAGTTCGTCCTTGTGAGATATTAAGAATATATTTTTCTTTTGTGTCCTGCTCATGTCTTTCAAGACAGCCATCGAGCTTTCAACACCAGATATATCCATTCCGGCGTCTACCAACTCGTCGATGAACAGTAAGTTGATCTGTTGATAAAGGCTCTCCCAGACATCTCTGAACGCCCAACTTAGACTCAATATTAATCTATTACGTTCTCCCCTCGACAAATTATCGAAGTCTAGTTCACGCCCCAGTTCTTCAATACGCACCGTGAGATCAGATTGGAAAGTGACAGTGTGTGGTAATTTTACTTTGCCTAAAAAATGTGCCAGTCTTTGGTTAAGATATGTTAAGTTTTGTTCAATTATACGTGTCCTAATGAAAGAGTCTTTTGCTGTGAGAAGTTTGTATAAGAAGTCTTGATGCCTGTGAAGATCTTCAAGTTCGTTTGCTTTGTCGTAGTCAATTTTTTGTATGGCAGTTTTTTTCATTTCTGCAATTTGTTCTGCATATGTGTCTTCTTTCTTTTCTGTTTGCTCCAGTTGTCTTTTAAGATCCTGTAGTGAATTTTTGTGATTGTATGCTTCATCTATACTGTCATAGTATGTGTCAGGTATTTGTCCAATGTCTCCAACTTCGTCGATTCCCTGTTGTATTTTTGCAAGATCGCTTTTAAGTTTTGTTACATAGTTTGTTGATTCGGTAAGTTGTATTTTGAGTTTGTCTACTAAATGTGTGTGCTTGTCACCTCGTAGTTCTTGTTCGCAAGTTGGACATTTTTGTTGTTCGGCAAATTTCAAGTCTGCTTCCGTTTTCACAACTGTGTCTTCTGCTTTGGTTAACGAATCCTCGTGATACGCTTTTTCTTTATGCAGACTTCTTAGTGCAGTCTGCATCTCGTTGTGTTTTTGCAGTTTTTTATGCTTTGCTATTTCTATCTCGCTGTCGACTTTTTCTAGTTCTGCAATTGCATCTTGAAAGTTGCTTATGTCTTCTTGTTTTTGCTTTGTCCAAGCATTTGATCTTATTTGTAGACTTTCAATCGATTCTAATATTTTTTCATTAGACGCAACTTTGGCATCTATTCGCATTTTTTCTTCGGTTAGTATTTGTTTTGTTGCCTTTTGTTTTTCTTTAAGGAGATCCGCTTTTTGCGATAGAAGAGTAATTCCTAAAAGTTGTTCGATTATTTCTCGCTGTTCTGCCTGTTTTGTCGATAAAAATGGTTGAGTGTAGGTGTTCAAAGCAATTATATTTTTGAACATAGAATGGGTCATGCCCATTAGTTTGTTGATTTCGATTTGTGTTTCTCTGTTCTCACCTTGTGCCTCGTTGCTTTCAACATTTTGTTCTATGTTATTGGCATAAAATCTAAATATCTGCGGCTTCCTGCCTCTTTCGATGGTGTAATTTACTCCATTCTTCATGAACTTTACACTTACCAACATTCCTTTTTCGTTTGTTTTGTTTACGAGATTGTCTCTTCGTATGTTGGTCAGTGCTTCACCGAAGAACACATATGACAGGGCGTTTATGATTGTTGTCTTTCCAGTACCGTTTCTCGCTCCTGCATCATCACCACCAAGATCCATGTTCTCTCCTATTACTAGTACAAGGCTCTTGTTAGAAAAATCTATGGCCTGGACTTGATTGCCCACGCTCATGAAATTTTTTACGGTAAGCTCTTTAATTGTTAACAATCCTTTTTCTCCATATCTTTACGCCAACGCCAATATCCCTTCAACCATTCTTCTTGCGATATTGGTTTGGCCAAATGTTCTGCAAGTGTCACCTCGTTCCATTGTGTATTTTCGTATTCACCCTTTAATATTTTTACTAATTTTTTCTTACTAATTCGTGACATCTAAATCGTTGTATATTGCAGTAAGTACATTTTTGTCATACACTTCGGAGTCCACGCCTTGTAGTTGTTTTACTACAATCTGGTCAACACTGTCGAACTTTTGTACTTCTACGAGTGGTTGTTGTGCGTTGTCTATTTGTTCAGGTATCAGTTGAAGCTCACGTAATTGATACTTGTCTATAAATGTTTCTCTTACAAAATTTGCCTCCTCGTATGATATTTTTATGTCTAGAGTAACTCTCACGTACATTTTTGGTTTGAGATATCTGTCTGGATCTTCTAACAGTTGGGAAACTTTTATCGTGATATATCTTGGCATATCTGGCCAGTTGATGTATTTTGGTTTGCCGCCCATTTCAATGACCATCATGCCTCTATCATCATCCCATGCATCAGCATAGTTGTGTGGAAATGCGTTGCCCATGTATGTGACGTTCTTCATTTCTTGCCTTTTATGAAAATGCCCGGTAAAAACCTGTCCACAGTTTGCAAAATGATCGGTCTGTATGCCACCCACATCTGGCATTTCAACCATGGCGTTCATTTTGAAATATGGTAGTTCGAAATGTCCAAACACATACTGCTGATCGAGTTTCTGTATTTGTTTCCATTCGTCTCCAACGATCCACGGAATAATGGCTACGTCTTTTTCAATAATCCATTCATTCACAAGATGTATGTTTGGAATATTCCTTATGAATTCCATGGAATTTATCTCACGCTTTTCTCTGTAAAATAGATCATGGTTGCCCATTATCACGTACACCTTTTCAAATGATTTGCCAAGTCTTTCCATGTTTGACACTGTGTAGTTCATTGTGGAAACATTGGTACTCGCTCTGTGATGATGCCAATCACCTAGGAATATACAGGTCTCGCAATTATGTGCTTTTGCTTGTTCAATGAACCAGTATATAAATTCTTCACAGTCGTCATTGTGTACACGACTATTGCCCTTCATTCCGAAGTGTATGTCAGTGAAACATGCCGCTTTTTTAAAAAACATCTATTACCATTTCTTTTTAACTGTTGGTTTGTGATTAGTCATGTCGACTTTGTTTTTGAATTTTACTTCCGCAAAATCTTCAGCGTCTAGTTTGCCCTTCTTTTTAAGAGTTTTATTTAATTTTTTCAGTGTGGTCTTGTTGACCTCATGCACGTCACCATGAACATTTTTCATTCTTTTTTGGTATGACTGTCCTGCAGTCTCATTTTCATTCTGTCTCGTGAAACTCGGCATCATGCCATTGAATTCTAAAAGGTCATCACGTATTGCTTGATTCTTTTTCTCAATATTCAATATTCTTGTGAAACTATTTGTGATTGCCGCTGTGTAATAGGCAAAAGGATTATCGGATTTTGACTCGTCGAATTGTAAGCCAATTTGTGACAACTGCATTAGTGCTTGTGATTGCATTTCGTCATTGTATGTATATCCTCGCCAGTTCGCTCTGGTGCCATATCTTTCACATAACTTCATGTACATCATAGCCAACTGGTTTGTCATCTTTCCGTGATCAGTGGAAAAATAACCGTTGCTCATCCCTCCAACCCAGTGTGATTTGCCAACACACACAAGTTTACCTTTTTTGTTGAACTTGTAATGTTGGAAAGGTGGGAAGTTGACTTTTGAATGATGATCGGCTGTGGTCTTAGGATTTCTTTTTCTTTCGTCATCCATTGGCACATGGTCAAACATCATCACACGAAATACTAGATCAGTTTTTTCTATTTTTCTAGGAGACACAGTGTAATCTGCAAGTTTAATTTTTTTGAGTCCGGCCTCTTTCGCTTGTTCCCATGCTTCTTGTGTCAATCGTTTTGCCTTGGCTTTACGTGCCTGTGCCACTGCACTTGCATTTATTTTTTTTAAATTTTGCACTATGAGATCGTATTGGGCATCTTCTGGTGTCACATACGAACAGTAGGTATTTTTACTGGCATGTATTTGTGCCAACAGATCTCGATTGTTTAGGTACTTTACTCTTTTCATAATATTCTAATCTATGTTGTTGAAAGTGACCACAAACAGGTCTGTTGAATCGTGCCGTATGGTGAATTAAGTGCGCCTAAAATAATGCCTATAAATATAGTTAAAGTATACAAAATTTTATAAAGGAAAGCAACCATTTAGATGGCTACATTGGGCAGTATAGTAAAGAACGTTGGACAAAGCATATTCGACAGGACCCTGGGCAGGCTTGCAGGTGCAGGGATATCTAGTGACAGCAGGATTGTACAGGCTAGGGCAAAATGGTCAGGTCGTAGTGACACAGAAGACTGGAGAGTAAGATTAGAGGTACCATCAGGCCCTTTAACAAAGTTCTTTGATTTTGCTAACAATCCGATTATGAGTCCACTGGCTGAATCTAAGGGAATGTTTTGGCCGTTGACTCCTGCTGTGGTAATTCAACACAGTGCAAACTACAACGCAATGGATCAAGTGCATAGTAATTTTCCACATCAGGCTTATCAAAATTCGCAAGTTGATTCCTTTAACGTAATTGGTGAATTTCCGGTGCAAAATTCTGAGGATGCAAAACACTGGGTGGCAACAATTAACTTTTTAAGGACAGCAACTAAAATGTTTTTTGGTTCAGAGGCAGGCATAGGAGATCTAAAAGGAAATCCACCACCAATTTTACATTTCTTTGGTTATGGAGATCACATGTTTCATAAAGTGCCTGTAATTATTAATACATTCAACGTTGAGTTGCGACCGGGCATAGATTATATTTCAACAAAGCAGAATCAGTCAGGATACACTGCAACCCAATTAGATCAAGAGACCGCGGCTGGAGTAAACAGAGGTGATTCGCAAACATGGGCACCAACATTGTCAAATATATCTGTCTTGTTGACACCAATATACAGCAGAGACAGTGTCAAAAATTTCTCAATGAAAAAATTCGTCAATGGGGAATTAAATGGTAAAAGTAACGAAGTAGGATTCATTTAATGGCAAATTATTCTAATACATCTCCGTATTTTGAGACCGAAGAAATTTCGGACTATCTCGCGATCCTTAATCCAAGGACAATCACTGCGGAGGCAGATGATCAAAGTTATACAATTGAAAGGACATATGCATATCGACCAGATCTTTTGTCCTATGACTTATATGGCACACCTAGGCTGTGGTGGGTGTTTGCACAGCGTAATCCAGACCAAATTGAGGATCCGATCTACGATTTCAAACCAGGAGTGACAGTTCAGTTACCTAAGAAAGAGAACTTGCTCAAAGACCTAGGACTATAATACATGGCAATAAGTGATATACAATCCAGCATGTATGAGTCTGCCGCTTACGGCAGAAAGCAAAGTATAAAAGATTTTCCTTTGAATCCAGATGATAATGTTTTGCATCAGTTTGCATCTTACAATACTTTGTTCACACTGTCCGCATTGAGCACAAGGGAAATTAGAAATCCAAAAATATTTTTTCAAAGCAAACCTCATGATATAATAGCCCAGAGTGCCGGAATAGGTGCTGGCGCCAACAGTTTCAATGGTCCACCAAGCGAATCAAGCCCGTTCTCAGATGAAAGTAAAAAAACAATAACAAAAAGCAAGTCGTTGCGAGATTCACTGAACAGAGCCACAACTGAATTCAGTAAAAACAACGACCTTTATTTCAGAGACGTACAGATGATTTCGATACCAGGATATAACGATAAGAGACGTCTAACCAGTGTCACGAACATAAAAATGGAATTGGTCGAACCATCAGGCATCACACTTTTAGAAAAAGTAAAAGCGGCCGCGGCCAACAACGGCTTCCTAGATCACCTAGATGCACCTTACATGCTGACTGTGGAATTCAAAGGATTTGACGAGAGCGGCCAACCTATAAAAGAGAAAAGTGAATTTATAAAAAGGGTGATACCTATAAAATTAGTCTCAATGGATATAGATGTCAACCAAGGAGGATCATACTACACAATTAGTGCCATTCCTTACAATGAATTTGCATTTACCAATGCTTTCATGTATCCAAGGACAAGCGGAACTTTAAGTTCATCGGTCAGAACATTTGCTGATGCAATTGTAAGTTTTCAAAATATTTTGAATGATCAAAATGAACAGGAAAAGCAAGCCAGATTTTTTCAGCACCCTGACAAATATGAAATATCTATCAGTAAGGATCTTGATCCACAACAGCAATTGTCCTATGATTTGTTACAGCAGGCCGGAATGACACAGAAAGTTGCAGATCCTATTCCAGGTGACGAACAGTTTGATTTAGATGTTATTAAATTTGGAACGGCTAACAACATCATAATGACGTTGGAAAATTTAATGAAAACACATCCAAAGTATGGTGCAAAAAGTTTTGATGAATGGAGCACTGCTGTTGGCAAACGAGGCGCAGATAGATTTAATCCCAACGACGGATTGTCCACATTTTTTAAATATTTTAGATTTAGAACAAGCATCGAACCAACAAAGAATTTTGATGAGATACGTCAAACTCAAGCAAAAATAATCAAGATAGTTATCGAACCATATTACATCAGTGCTTATAATCTTGCCACCGCTGGAATACATCAAGACAAAAACTATCAGACGTATGTTGCCAAAGCATACAATTATATTTTTACAGGAGACAATGTTGACATATTAGATTTAGATATTAACTATAAAGTTGCCTATTACCAGTCGCGACTGAAAGATCTTGAGGCTAACGACGCAAGAGAATTTGAGAAGACAAAAGATGCACAGTCAGAGGAGACCGGCACACCTAGTACTAGACATCCTCTTTCAGCCGGAATGTTGCCTCTACAAAGTTACCCTTCTATAGTAAAATCGGCAAGCTCAGGTAGGACAGGTAAAGTGGACACTAGACTCGATCAATTCTTTGACGCGATAACAAATCCTATCGCAGACATGGTTGTGTTAAGAATGCGGATATTGGGAGATCCAGCGTGGTTAGGACAAAGTCAATTTATCCCGGCTACGCCAACCACCACAAATGGTGTCAGCACAGATGCCAACATAAACTTTTTCCGAGGAGATAAAAAAGACAACATTTGGAATCCAAAATTGCGTTGCTTCAATTATGATGTGGCCGAGCCTGTTACTAATCTAACATTCAAGACACCACAAGATTTCAATGACAAGACAGGTGTGTATGAACTTCAATCATCACCGCGAGGAGTTTTTTCAGGTCTTTACAAGGTCACACAGGTAGAATCAAGTTTTGCAGACGGCCAATTTTCACAAACTTTGACGATGGTTCGTTTCAATAACCAAGATCAAGCGGTTACAAGAACGTCCAATGAAAAAATTGTCAAGAAGGATGGCGTTATAACTAATGTGAAAAGTTCAATGGGACAGGATCGTGTGAATGAGAGAATTAGTAATATAATTAACAGGATTACATAATGTCGACAAAGGATTACTTTAAGGGACACGCATCGACTAGCAAAGCACCAGGAACAATTAAAGACTGGGCAGGCGGCGAGCCGGGCCCATTCATAGCAATTGTAAAAAACAATGTGGATCCTTTACGAATGGGAAGACTGCAGGTCAATATTCCTGCACTTAGTAAAACGGCAGATCCAATCAGCGGAAATTTATTTACTTGCGAATATCTTTCCCCATTTTACGGAGCCAAGGATGTAAAATATAATGTACCTGGATCAACAAAATATGAACACAGCCAACACAGTTATGGTTTTTGGGCAGTGCCACCCGACATAGGCACTAGGGTACTAGTAATATTTGCAGAAGGCAAGTTGGAGCAGGCGTTCTGGATAGGTTGTCTACAGGATCCTGTAACCAATCATATGGTTCCAGGCATAGCCGCTAGTGAGAAAACATGGGATAAAGATTCAGGAGGCCCTGCAGGACAGTTTAGTAGTGGTACAGATAAACAGAAAACTTATGGAACAAAAAATGTGCCAGCCGGAGAAGTCAATAGACAAAATCCTGGTTCGAACCCGGCTTTGAAATACGATACATTCAACAAGCCAATACACCCATTGGCAGACATACTTGCACAGCAAGGACTTTCGCCAGATGAAGTGAGGGGAACCACAACCAGTTCGGCACGTAGGGAGACTCCGAGTAGTGTGTTTGGGATCAGTACTCCTGGCCCGAAAGATACCAAATCTACAAAGCAGTTTGTTGGAACAAAGGACGTACGGGCACAGGATTATGTGACCAGGAAGATTGGTCACACACTTGTTATGGATGATGGTGATGTAGACGGTAATAATCAACTTACAAGATTGAGAACAGCATCTGGCCATCAATTATTAATGCATGACACAGAAGGTGTGGTGTATCTAGCCAATGGCTCAGGCAAGGCATTTATAGAAATGGAGAAAAATGGAAAGATCAACATTTATTCAGATAGAGGAATTGCAATTAGGGCCGAGGGAGATTTCAATTTACACTCTGATAAAAATATAAATTTCCACGCCAAAGAAAAAATTAATTTCACTGCCGAAGAAAATGTTGTGCTGAACGCTGAAAAATTTGTTTACGTAATGGGTGAGTCAGGGATATTGGGTGCCTCCCAAAAAGGTTCTGTGAGGCATTTTGCAAGAGACGGCATAACATCACACACTAAGGGCATACAGTTTCACAGTGCTGAGGGTAGAATAGATCTAGCAACAAGCAAAGAGGTTCACCTTAATTCAGTTGGACCACGATCTGTCATGGGACCAGGATGGTTGGAACCTAGCCATAATAAGGTGGACTTGAAACCAATTAAAGTGCAAGATATCATAGCACAAGAGCCAATTAAGAATGGCAAACCAAACTACGAAAAGACAAAAGCAAAAACCACGGTAATGGATAGCAAAACCAATAGGGTGACCGGAGCATTTGTCACACACGAGCCTTATGATAGAACAGCATCAAAAGGCAGAGACAAGGACGATATAGCATAGAGTAAATAAAGTATATGGCATACGGAAGTTCAGGATCATCAGGAGGCTCAGGGAGCCAGTCAAATGGGAGTATTACCTTCAAAGGTTTTAGCTCGCGAGCTGACAAAAGAAATTTTAAATTATATGACTTTGAAGTGGCAAAGCAAGATCTAATTAATAGACTTAGTGTGCGTAAAGGTGAAAGAGTGGAGAACCCCGAATTTGGCACCATCATATATGATGCCATTTTTGAGCCATTTACGAAAGATTTGAAAGATGCCATTATTGAGGATGTGACTGCAAATTTAAATGCAGATCCTCGTATTGCAACCGAAGAAATATTGGTTTCTGAGGCCGATAGGGGAATATCCATACAGGCCACTATTACATATGTGCCCTTGAATATCACCGAAAAGTTACGTTTCAACTTTGATGAAAATTCGTTGTTACGCCTATCTTAATATACGCACTTAATCTAATATATAAATATCCGTACAAACAGTATGGCCACTACAGATAGACAGAACAGATTATTAGTTGCAGAAGATTGGAGAAAGATCTACCAGTCTTTCCAGCAGGCAGATTTCAAATCTTATGATTTTGAAACACTAAGAAGAACAATGGTTGCGTACCTTAAGGAGAACTATCCAGATGATTTCAATGACTTTGTAGAAAGTTCAGAGTACGTGGCTCTCATAGATCTCATTGCATACATTTCGCAGGCCTTGTCATTTCGAGTAGACTTGAATGCTAGGGAAAATTTTCTTGAAACAGCAGAAAGAAGAAATTCGGTTCTACGTTTAGCAAGGCTGATTAATTACAATGCAACTAGAAACAAACCTGCGACAGGATTATTGAAATTAGATTCTATATCAACCACTCAAGATGTTACAGATAGCTCTGGAACTAACCTGGCAAATACCAATATAGTTTGGAATGATGGTGCCAACAGTAATTACAGAGAACAGTTCACCGCAATTTTAAATGCGGCAAATCAGTCCGGACAACTCTTTGGCAATCCACGAGAATCAGGAACTATTGGTGGTATATCAACAGAAGTATACACACTAAGTTCAAATCAACTGGATATTCCGATTTTTACATTTTCAAAAGGTATTGGTGGTATATCGAGAACTTTTGAAATTGTTCCGAGCACAATCAATGACTCGGATAGCATCTATGAATCCGATCCAATACCAGGCACAGGACTGACATACACTTATAGGTCCGACGGTGCAGGCGACAGTTCGAACAATACAGGCTTTTTCTTTCAATTCAAACAAGGTTCATTACAACAAACGGATTTTTCGGTTGAAACCGCAGTAACAAATTTTGTTTATCCATTAGATGTTGAAAACATAAACGAAACAGATGTATGGCTTTATAAATTAGATCAGTTTGGCCAAATTTCCGAAAGATGGAGTAAGGTACCTTCGCTTTCAGGAAATAATGCAATTTACAATTCATTATCCAAAAGTGAAAGAAACTTATACAATATTGTAACAAAAAACAATGACGAAATCGATCTTGTATTCGGAGACGGCAATTTTGCTAACCTACCTTTAGGGAGTTTTAGAACATACTATAGAACAAGTGACAATGCCAAGTATGCTATCCAGCCAGGCGATATGTCAAACGTGCAGTTGGTGGTCCCCTACATTGATGCCAATGGAGCACAGCAGTCGCTCAACATGACCATGAGCCTTAAAGCAAGTGTTTACAATGCCGCGGCTACAGAATCCAATGACACAATCCGTGAAAAGGCATCACAAGTTTACTATTCACAGAATAGAATGATCACAGCGGAGGACTATCAAGTGGTACCTCTTAGTGCTTCACAAGAAATAGTAAAGGTAAGATCTGTCAACAGGTCTGCGTCGGGAATATCTCGGGCTAAAGAAATACTTGACCCAACAGGTGCTTATTCAAATGTAAGTGTGTTTGCAGAAGACGGAATTTTATATAGAGAAGAATCCTTGCAACAATTCACATTCAATTTTAACAATAGAAGTGACATACAATCAACGATTACTAATTCTGTAGAAGATAAACTAAAAGAAGCATATGCGAGGCAATTTTATTATCAAAAATACGGTACGAAAGATGTAAGCACATTGTCAGCAACATGGAGTTCAACTGCAACTTCTACAAATACCAACACAGGTTTTTTTACTAGTGGAGGTCCTCTTGTAATTGGAGACTTTGCTACATCAAATATGAAATTTGCGAAAGTTGGTGCATTGATAAAATTTACATCACCTGATACTAGAAAATTTTTAAATGGAACCTTAGTGACGTCGGCAACCGAGAATGCTGAGGATAGAGCATGGGCTAAGATCGGTACTGTTGTGGGTGATGGTGCAAATGGTGGAGTCGGCAATCTAGAATCAGGCGACGGCCCTGTGACTTTAAACAATATTATACCACAAGGCTCTGTAGTTAATGCAATAATACCAAACTTCACAACATCACTATCGACAACTTTGAAGAATGATTTAATCGATAGAATTGAATCTTATGAAGAATTTGGTCTAAGATACGACGTTGATTCGGAAACATGGAAGGTAATTACTTCGACAAATTTAAGCACAAGCACAGTGTTTGATTTAGCCAATACAGGATCTGCCACAGGTGCAAACGCAGATGCAAGTTGGTGGTTCAAATTCACTAATGATGGAAACACTTACACTGTACAGTACAGAAAATTAGAATACATCTTCGAATCGGAGTCACAGAATAAGTTCCATTACGATGTACAGGAAAAAATTTATGACTACAAAACCGGAAAAAGTGTTAAAGATTCAGTTAAACTGCTTAAGACAAATAGTATTGTTTCAACAGGTAACAGTATCGGATATCCAATTACATGGCAAGTCACAGACACAGTGACCGAAGCAGATGGATTCCAAGACAACAGGAAAGTGAAAGTAGGCTTCTTCGACGACGACGATGATGGTGTAGTCGATAATCCTGATATTTTTGATATAATAATAGAACCAACTTTATCGGAGTCAACAAAATTTGTGTTCTTTGAAAAATATATTTCTTATGATAATATAGAAAGATTCAGACCATACGCCGCGACAAACTTTATTGTATCTGAGAACGAGTCAGATATAAATCTAAACACAAACACTTACACAGACGGTCAATTATTTTATTTTTATGATGCTTCTGAAGATGTAATTAAGAAATATAGTTCGTCCTCAAACACACTATCAACAAGCACCGATTACATAGCAAGAAAAGGCAGAAGCAATTTAAGTTTTCAATACAAGCATCATGCAGGGCAAGAAACTAGAATAGATCCTAGTGTTTCTAATTTGGTTGATGTGTATCTCTTAGAAAGAACATATGACAATCTTTTCAGAATATTCTTGCAAGACGGCGGTACAGCACCTAAAACTTCAACTCCAGATCAATTGCGTATTGCATATGCAGGTGTTTTGAATCCACTCAAGTCATTATCAGATCAAATAGTGTATCATCCTGTAAAATATAAAATTTTATTTGGATCAAATGCAGAAGAAACATTACAGGCGACATTTAAGGTTGTCAAAAACTCTAGAACAAATATTTCAGATGCTGTAATAAAAACAAGAGTGATTGCCGCTATAAATGAGTATTTCGCCCTAGATAATTGGGACTTTGGAGATAGTTTTTATTTCACAGAATTAGCCGCATATGTGCATAATCAATTAGCACCTGATCTTTTGACGGTGGTGATTGTGCCAAATCAATCGGGACAGGGTTTTGGGTCTTTGTTTCAAATAAATTCAGCGGCAGACGAAATTTTCATCAGTGGGGCCACCGTTGATGATGTATCAATTATATCAGCATTAGGAGCCAACCAACTCACGGCATCCGGCTCTGTTGTTACATCAACATCAACTGCCACTTCTAACACTACATCAGGATCAGCAGTATCAGGCTCTACTACAACAAGTTCCGGCTCTTCATCGAGCACCGGCAGTAGTGGGTCAGGATACTAATGGCGGATAACCCTATAAATTCTGGAAGCAACAGCGAGGTTGTACAGCAAGGCAAAAATGAATATAGAAGAACTATACAACATTTACCGGCGTTTTACAGGACTGATTCTAATCAAAGATTTTTATCTAGCACAATGGATCCTTTGGTCCAAAAAGGGTCACTGGATCGATTAGATGGATTCATAGGCAGACAAGATGCATACACAAGAAATGTAAACGATAGATATATCACTGCCACAGACAGCGATAGATTTGCCTACCAATTAGAGCCTGCAATAACTTACACAGATAAAGATACAACATCTGTTAATCCTGAGGACCAAGTTAAGTTTACAGGCACGTATGATGATTATATCAATCAAATAAAATATTTGGGCGGGAAAACAAACAATCATGATAGATTGAATAAAGAAACAGTCTACAGTTGGAATCCTGCAATAGACTATGACAAATTGGTGAATTACAGAGAATATTATTGGATGCCAAATGGTCCACTGGCAATTGAAATTGATTCTGTAGGACCATCGGCAGTGATCGAATATTCGGTATCAAACTTGGCCAAAGGGGCATACAATTTTAGGCATAGAGAAAATGAAAACAATCCTATCTTAACTTTATACAGAGGTAACACCTACAAATTTAACGTGAACGCAAAAGGCCATCCGTTTTACATAATGACCGAACCTTATAAGGATGGGTCTACAAACTTATTCTACACCAATGGCGTATCAAACGCTGGTGCAGTTTACGGAACAGTGACATTCACAGTGCCGACGGATGCTCCAAATACTTTGTATTATCAATGCGGCAATCATGCCAACATGTATGGCATACTTCAGATTAAAGATGCAACATCAACGACTGCAATCAATGTAGACAATGATATTATAGGGGTAAAAAATTACAGTTTAAGGACACTCGATCTATCAAATGGTATGAAGATTAAATTTCCAAGTGCCTTGGTTTCTACAGCATATCAAAACAAAGAATATTATGTAGAAGGAGTTGGCGAGGCAATCACCTTGACTGACGTAGAAGAATTAATTACCCCAGGCAGTTACGCAACTGAAACTACTATACTTTTTGACTCTGTTGGTTATGATTCAAGACCTTACGCCAAAGCATTTTATCTACCTGAAAACAAAGACTACATGACTATCAAAAGAGATTCCCAAGATAGAAATGCCTGGTCCAGATACAACAGGTGGTTTCATAGGTCAGTGATAGAAGAGACTGCAAAAGTAAATGGCTATACTCCAGTCTTAGATGAGACAGATAGAGCAAAAAGACCAATTATAGAATTTGATTCAGGACTTGCTTTATACAATCACGGCACTATAGCAAAAAAATCTGTAACATTGTACGACACAGTAACCACTGATGCATTTAGCCAAGTTGTAAAACAGACTGGTTATATTGTTGACGGGCTGGCCTTGGCAAACGGCATGAGAGTTGTTTTCTCGGCTGATACCGATCCTTTAGTCAAAGATGTGATCTATGACGTTTCATTTGTCACAGCAGGAGATTCAACACAAGTAATTGCCCTTACAAAAGCATCAGACGGCACTCCGTCCAACAATGATTCAATATACATTGAATTCGGAACAACAAATCAAGGGAAAACTTTTAGATATGATAGCACTGCTGAAAAATTTATTGAAGCACAAGAAAAAACTAAAGTAAATCAACCACCTTTATTTGATATGTTTGATAACGATCACGTGTCCTTCAGTGATTCGTCCACTTATCCCAATTCATCTTTCATAGGAGCAAATGTATTCTCCTTTGCTACATCGGATACAGCAACTACCGACACAGTGCTTGGGATAAAAGTCAAATACAACACCATTAATAATGTCGGCGACATAGTATTCGATTCAGATCACACTAATGGATCTTTTACATATAAGAGTGGCACAACGACAATAACAAAAAAATTAGCAGAAGGCCATCTTCATTATACCACAGGACTTGCAACGCATAATTCAAGAAGTTCATGGATAAAAAGACTTTCGGAAAGCAAACAACGTGTAATAAGAACAATAATAGTCGATGCCACAGAGACACAATTATTTCCAATTGATTTTTACAAAGATTCAGCAGATTTGACTGACTTGGAAGTTTCGGTATTGGTCAACGGCCAAAGAAAAACGTTAACGACAGATTATACTCTTGTCAATGGAACAAAAAATAGGTACATTAAGTTTAACAAAAAATTAGAAGCGAATGACCAAATAAGAATTGCAGGGTATAGCAGTGCTGAGAAAGTTGATGGCAAGGGCATATACGAAGTGCCTGAAAACCTATCAACTAACGCTTTGAACGATCAATTAGGCACTTTTACATTTGGACAAATTCTAAACCATGTCAGAGATATACTCGACAAAAATCAAGATGTCACAGGTGCTATACCTGGTGTCTCAAATTTACGGGACAAGCCTGAAGCAAGACTAAAAGGCGGCACAATACACCAACATGAAGGTCCACTAACTCCAGCAATATTCAACTTGATTGATCAGGATGCCAATTTCAGCGTCGCTTTAGATTATGCTTCACAGGAATATGAGAAATGGTACAATGCATTTTTGACTCATGCAACCGGCACTGCCTATGAAGGAGTGGCGTCAGACAGAGTGGATGAGATTATCGAACTTATTACTCCAGGTAGGAACAGCACATTTCCTTTTTACTACGAAGACATGCTAGGTTATGGGGAAAATGTTTCAATCAGAAACTATACTGTCTTGGGTGCTTCGCAAACTGAATATGCATTGGATTCACAGCATGACATTACTAAACTTAGTAACCGTGCTGTCTACGTTTATCTAAATGGCACACAACTCTTAGTTGGCCATGATTACACTTTTAGCACTGTTGATGATAGTATTAATGTATCAATCTCTTTATCAGAAGGAGATAAAATTGTAATTAAAGATTATGCAGATACTACCGGAAGTTTCATGCCTCCGTCGCCAACAAAACTTGGTATGTATCCAAAGTTTAAACCAGAATCTTTTACTGATACAACTTACCTAACAGATACAAATGTAATTAGAAAGCATGATGGATCTATAATAAAAGCCTACGGCGATGAACGTGACGATTTGATTTTAGAGCTCGAAAAAAGAATTTACAATAATATAAAAACTTCTTACGATGCTGATCTCTTAGATGTCAATGACGTCATTCCAACTGTTTTCTATCCAACAGAGTACAGCCTTGCTGAAGTAGATAGTATTCTAGGTGCAGACTTTTATAACTGGGCCGGCAGGAATAATGTGCAGTATATCAACAATACAGTATTTTCGGAGGGATCTCCCTTCACTTACAACTATTCAAAATCCAAGGATAGGTTAACGCAGTCAGATCTCCCGGGATACTGGAGAGGCATATACAAGTATTTTTATGACACTGACGCTCCACATGTAAGACCATGGGAGATGTTTGGCCATTCTGAGAAACCAGACGATTGGGAGGACACATACGGCTCAGCACCATACACTTCGGGAAACAGTGTTTTATGGAATGCAATTGAAGTAGAGCCGGGTAGATACGGTAAGCCAGACATACAATCATATATTCCGGTTGACGCATCTGGAAATTTATTGGATCCCATTGCGGCAGGTTTAATTGCGGATCTTGACATTCCTGGTAGGCAAATGACTTGGAAGTTTGGTGACCAGGCTCCGGCCGAGACTGCTTGGAGAAGATCGAGTTCGTATCCTTTCTCTGTAATGAAACTTTTAGCTCTTACAAAACCGGCTAAATTTTTCTCAAACTATTTTGATCTATCTAGACTGTCAAAAAACATATCAGGGAACCAAATATCATCTGATACAGGTGTAAGACCCACTTTAAGTTCGGGAAGATATCATCTTGAAACAGAAACAAATTTGGCAACAGGAGTTATTACTAGATATCACACAGCAGGGTATCAGCCATACACAGTGAACTATCTGGTGTCGAGAAACTTAGATGCCAAAACGTTCTTTTACGACAAGATGAAAAACCTTAAAGTTCAACTGGCATATAAACTTGGAGGATTCACCGATAAAGATAATATTAAAATATTGACAGACAGTGTATCGCCTGGTTCGACATCAGGATCAAAATTTATTCCAGATGAGAATTATAAAATTTTATTTAGGACCAGCAATCCTGTGGATAGTTTCAATTATTCTGGTGTGCTAATTGAAAAAAACACAGACACCACAACTAAAACAGATGGATCAAGTGTTACATTTGTTGGTGGATACAAAATACTTGGATATAACACATTAAAGCCACATTTCAGTTTTAACTATCCTATCAAAACAAGCACAGCAAAAGCAGTGCAAGTTGAAGGATCTTTGGCTGTAAAGGAATATAGAAATTATCAAGAAATAACACAAACCATACCTTATGGACATGTGTTTGCTACAATACAAGATGTGGCAGATTTTTTATTTGGTTATGGACACTGGCTCGAAAGTCAAGGATTCAAATTTAACAAGTTTTCAAAAGAAATCAAAGAAACTTTGAATTGGGCTAATGCAGTTCGAGAATTTTTGTTCTGGACAACACAAGAATGGGCACCAGGATCGGCAGTAACGGTATCTCCTGCCGCTGACGGATTCGAGTTAGACACCAATAACAGCATAGTGGGAAGACTTAGAAATGTAGCAGGCGATTATTCTTTGCTAGACTCAGGTGGTAGAAAAATTGATTTAGCAGAAGTTTCCACAAAACGGATAGGAAAAACATTTGAATTAGGAATCAAGTCTGATCAGATTGGCCTATATAATATTGCTCTAAACACAGTTCAAAAAGAACACATTATTTTATTTGATAACAAAACTGTCTTTTCTGATATCATATATGACGCCGCAACAGGTTTTCGACAACAAAGATTAAAATTAGTTGGTTGGAAAACAGGCAATTGGAACGGTGACTATTATGCTCCGGGTTTCATTTTTGATGCCGCTCAGGTAACCTATTGGTTAGCCAATACTGATTATAAAATAGGTGACAGTGTTGAGTACCAAGGAAAATTTTATGTGGCAAAAGCAAATCATAATTCTGGATCAAAATTCGAAAATTTCAATTGGAAGTTGAAGTCCGAAAAGCCGGCGCCACAACTAATTCCGAACTTCGAATATAAAATTTCGCAATTCAATGATTTTTATGATTTGGAAACCAATAATTTTGATGAATCTCAACAGCAACTGGCTCAAAGGCTAACCGGATATCAATCAAGAGATTATCTCGAAAATTTATTTGTGAATGATGTGTCTCAATACAAATTTTATCAAGGTTACATCAGAGAAAAAGGTACAAAGAACGCAATAGACAAACTGCTTAAGGCGAAATACGAAGGCGAAGATATTACACTAGACCTATATCCAGAATGGATGATAAGAACAGGTAAGTTTGGAAACACTGATTCTATAGAAAATATACAAATAACCCTCAGAGATGATAAGATAGTCGCAGATCCTCAAAGTATTGAACTGTTGGATTCTTCAAATGAAACAACAGATTATTCTAGATCAATAGGTGTAGCCAAAGAAGATCTTTACTACAAACCTGTTGAGTACACAGCGGCATCTACCTTTAGTAAATTAGATTACGCTAAAGAAGGTGTCAGTAGAGATATAGCACAAGTGTTTAAAACTGCCGGCTATCCTCAATTGTCGCAGGTCCAACACACATTGTTTAATATAGAAGAAATTTTGTCCTTGGACATGAATAAAATATCTACCAATGATCTAATATGGGTAGCAAACAAATCAAACAAAGATTGGGACGTGCTTCGTATCACAAGTGCAGAAATCAAGATTGCGAATCTTGAATTGATCAATGACTCAACCCAACTCGAAGTAACATTTACAGGTTCACATAATTTATCTGCAGGCTCTATCAGGACACAAGCAGATTATTTTGCCATATCAAATAGTGAAGAGGCAACACTAAATGGCGTCTATCAAGTAAAAGCCATACCTAGTCATAAAACTGTCATAATAGACTACACCGGAAATATAGGATTTATTCCTGCACTAGAAGATGGTTCAACTGCTGACAGTTATGGTAACATCTATAATTTTATATCCGTAAGATTATCGTCAATGGACAACGTTAACGATAGACTAAACTATAAGATTTACAACGACAAAAATGATGCCATAGATATGCCAGGAGACAAAGTTTTTGCTGACGCAGATACCGAAGGCCTGTGGCGAGTTTATGAGAAACAAGATCCTTACACAAGTAAAATTATTTTATCTCCCGACAATGCTACGGATGAGCAAGAATTTGGACATAAGGTAGTTGCTAGAAATGATGGAAGAACTGTGGTTGTATCTGCTCCAGGTAAGTCACAGGGTGAGATACATTTCCTTTTCAGGACATCAAGCACAGCAGGCACTACTTTCGGCACTCAGTCTACAGTCACAATGACAGAAAATAATGACAACACAAGTCGACTTGGAGAATCATTGTCTATAAGCACTGATGAAAACTTTGTGGTGGCCGGTGCACCATTTACGAATACATTAGATCAAGATGGTAGCACGAGACAACTCAATGCTGGATTAATCAAAGTATACATTTGGGATCAGTCGACTTTCAAATATGGTATTCTAAATACAATCACTCCGCCAACAGACGGGTCAACAGCAAATGAAAATTTGAATTTTGGATGGAATCATAAGATTTCCGAACCTGGTTTATCATCTGCACGATCGACTCCTGACAAATATCTGTTTGTGTCAGCACCAGGACATGACAGCGATAGAGGGAGAGTGTACATGTACACATGGGGTATAGGAGCAGATGGATCAACATATGACACATGGACTCAGGATCTGACAATTGAATCTCCCGCAGGTGGTTCGGGACAAAGGTTTGGACACAGAATCGCGGCGAATGATAACGGTGATATATTGGCCGTAAGTTCGTTGGCGCCAGGAAATGCTGGTAAGGTGGAGATTTTTATCAAGACATCGCAAAGCAGTGACGGAAGCACACAAAATACGTTTGCACTTGCACAAACTATCACAGGAGTATCAGCAGATGGTTCGTCTTTGAACACTGCCTTTGGTGATTCAATTGCAATGAGTAAAGATGGCGGCACACTCATTGTTGGTGCTCCGGGTATGGACGACGGAAGCACAGGACAAATTGATGGTGGTGCAATATATTACTACAAATGGAATGCAGACGAATCCACTAATACATATACACTTCAACAAACGATTAAATCGCCAGACGAACAAACAAACATGAGGTTCGGCACTAGTCTAGACATAAACGATGTCGGCAATAGAATTGTGATTGGAGCCGAAAGATTTGCAAGTTCTCGTGAAATGAAGTTTGATTCGGGAGAAACTACTTTCGACTTACAAGATACCAATGTAGTTGACGCAAACGCTGGGTCAGGTGGGGCATACACAGCCACAATGTATAACACTAAATTTATAATTGATGATAGATTAATTTCAGATGCTGTCTCTGAAAACGACGATTTTGGAAAAGGTGTGTGTGTAATTGACGACACCGTGCTTATAGGAGCGCCTAAAGACGATGGCAATGTGGTTGGTGCAACAACAAGAACAAATGATGGAACAGTTTTATCTTTAGATCTCAACACATCCGGACAGTATGCTTGGAAAAATTTAGTCACTGAAACATCGTTAGTTGATATTCAAAAGTTAGGACAAGTTTTCGACTTTGACAATAGGTCAAAACAAATCAGAGATTATTATGATCTTTATGATCCAGTCAAAGGACGTATACTCGGTTTGGCCGACAGAGAAATAGATATAAAAACTGCTTGGGATCCAGCAATTTACAATGTCGGGCCAAATGCAAATACAAAAACACCATGGGCAGAAACACATGTTGGGGAAGTTTGGTGGGATCTTTCAACAGTAAAATGGTTATGGTATGAACAGGATACTCAAGAATACAAACATAATAATTGGGGTAAAATATTTCCTGGATCTAGCATAGATGTGTACGAATGGGTCGAATCCCGATTGTTACCTAGTGAGTGGGACCGAAGGGTAGAAGGCTTTGGGGAGAATGTATCTGGCATCGCACTCTACGGTGATGACTCTCAGTATACAGTCATCGAAAGATACGACTCTAGGTTAGACGACTTTGTACCTTTTTATTATTATTGGGTAAAAAATAAAAGTGATCTGCCTAACAAAAGCATGGTAGATCGAAAAAATTCAGTATCTTATGTGGCAAATGTTATCCAAAATCCTAGCAGGTTTGGCCTAAAGTATTACGCTGTGACTGACACAAACAAGTTACAGGTATACAATGTAACAAATTTAGTAAATGATCATATTGTATTAAATGTCGATTTACGAACTAACACATTTGATGCCGACGCACACAGCGTCTGGAAATTGGTCAGAGAAGGAGATAAAGATTTCAGGCCTGGTACACAAATAGAGGCTAGATGGTGGGATTCTTTGATTGGTAAAAACAGTACCGGCGATCTTGTGCCGGATCTCAACCTTCCTGTAAATGAAAGATACGGAAACAGTGTACGCCCAAGGCAGAGCTGGTATGTTGATAGATATTCTGCTCTTAAAGAAATTATAGATTATGCAAATACAGT
>CEUT01022368.1_pt1 | contig 24626 bp, 32 predicted proteins | sample 531401 | NCBI WGS metagenome assembly CEUT01 (sample SAMEA2622821, study PRJEB7988) | marine metagenome | biome: marine biome (ENVO:00000447); feature: surface water layer (ENVO:00002042); material: "saline water (ENVO:00002010), including plankton (ENVO:xxxxxxxx)" | depth 5 m | reverse complement strand
ACGTTGGCATCACTGCTGTTCAAGATGTCCACGTCAAAGCCAGTGGCGCTGACATTGCTGACGTTTAGCCGTTCACCGTTGCCAAGGTTCTGAACCGTTACCGCAACGCTCGGCAGATAAGCATTCGATCCACCAAGCGATGCTGTGCCCGTGAAGAACGCCTTGTCGAAGGTCACGCTTTTAGTGCTGGTGCCTGAAGCGATAGTGCCGTTGCTATTTTCTTGCCTGCGCTGGAACGTTGCCTCATAGCCCAGCTCATCAACCAAAATGTTCTGACCCGTGTCGGAGCTGGTTAGCTCTGCTTTGAACTGGAACGCCCTGGCCTCAAACGTTCCAGAGATAAATTCTTGCCATGCGCCGTAGGTTGGAGAGCCTGATGGGTCGTCGTTTGTGCTTCTGAAATACAGCTTGGCATTCACTGCGTCAGCGTCATCACCATCGAAATCGCTCCAATCGTCAACATTTGCTGTGCGTGAGTCTATTAGATCACTTGGAAAGAAAGCCCTGGTGACAAACCTGCGCTGAATATCCAGCGAGAACCGTGCGCCTAGATCAAGAGCATTGACAAATTGATATTCCGCAGAGGTCAACACGTCACCCATGTTGTCGAAATCATCAATCTCATCAAAATCAGTCGCATCGTCCAAGTCTTCATCACCATCAATGACTAATGCGTCAAGATCTTCGATGTAAGTACAGTCAGTCCGTGTCCCTTGAAAAGGTGGGCTGTCGAGGTCTTCTCTGCGGGTTTGGATCGCAAGTCGTCCCAGGGTGTCTGGGAACTGCATGATCACGCTGGTTGCGTTCGTGCTTTTGTTACCTAAGTCGTCTTCAAACTTGGCGAATATCTCACCAGCAACCAGCGGAACAATAGCCTCAGTTGAGTTACCAGCGACCGCTTCAATCAGATCAACAGAATTAGGCCACGTTGCTGTTCCATCAGTCAGGTTACTGTGCTTGATGTGAACAAGGCCATTCACCTTCACGTCAAGGTCAACAGTCTTATCCCAGCGCAGGCGAGCACTATTGGCGCTGATTGGTTCAATCGACAGATTCTGCACATCGCCAGGCACTGCCGTCTTGCCGAGCAGCGTGTACGTTGCTGATGCTGTGCCGCTCTGCTTGCCAAGGTAGTTTTTGGCACGGATCTGAACAGTCAGCGTGCCAGCTCTCAACGTCCGCAAAGTTACAGACGGATTTGAAGTGTTTATCTCAGTAAAGTTGTCATTATCCAGCCTGTACTTAACAAGAAACTCATTGACATTTACTCTGTCGTGCTGCCAGCTCAGGTCAAAACCAGTGTGAACGGTTTGGCCCTCCTCGTATAAAAACTCAGTGCCAGACAAACCTTCTGGCGCCGTTGGCGTGCCGTTCAAGTTGCTTATGTCTCGCGCTGTTAGCGCAATGTCTTGTTCAACAGCTGCATAGATTGATGCGTTGTAGGCAACAGCAGTGACGCCGACAGTGCCATCGCCACCTTCAGCAACAGACACCACCCGGTATTGCTGCGATTGAATGTCGCTGGTTTGGATCAGGTAAATCGCTTGCGCCTGTGGTGCCTGGCTGAAAGCCTCGCTGACAGTGATTGCAGTGCCTGAGATGCTGCTGATTGTTTTTGTCTCAACCAAACCTGTTGGCAGCAGCACTGACAGCGTCGGACTATTTGACAGGTTCACAGACAGATCCGTGTCGCTGTCAATCGTGACGACAGTTGTCGTTGCAGAGCTGACCCTGCCGCTGCGGCGTGTGCCAGCACGCAAGGGATCAGCAATGTCGATGACAATGCCTGGAGTGACAGCAATGCCGGCATCAATAGACACAGCGAAGCTGACTGTTTCTGACAGCAGCCTTTCGCTAGTCAGCAACCACTTGCCCAGCCTGTGCGCTTGGCCTTGGCTGTAGCAGCCGATTGCTTTTACGTCCTTATTAACGATGCCGTACTTTGCAACGGCGTCATGATCTTCAACATATTCATATTCAACTTCACCGAGCGTGTCATAGCTTTGCCACGCCACCGTGGCGCAAGTGTGTCGTGCTTTTTCAGCTGTGCCGCTGTAGGTGAACAAGCCATCAACAACGTTGCTAGGGCCAAGCAGATATTGCGAGTCAGCAGGCTTGTCCTGACGCAAAACAAGTGAGCCGGCGCCGTAGTAACTGATGCCCCTGAAAATGCTGGTTAGCTGCTGAATAACGTTGTAGACCTCGTTCCGCGTGTTGAGCAGCAGGTTGAGGCTGAAGCGCGGCTCTTGCCCTCCTTTGCCATCATCAACAAGCTCGTTGCAGTATCTGCTGATTTCATAAAAGTCGAACAGGTCCAGTGACGATTCAGGCACGGAGCAGCCGTACCTGGTGTCCGTAAGCAAATCGAATAAGCACCAGGAAGGATCTGAGGTCCACGTTGCCGCAGACAGCGTGCCATCAAACAACCCTGAGTAAGTAATGCGCCCCAGGTGTGTTGTGGTGTCAACAGTGCCGTTGCTAGGGATCCTGACCTTTGTGCCACGAATTAGATATTTCCGCCGTGGGATGTTTTGGAACTGCTTTGAGCTAAAGCGCAGGCCAACCAACGCAGAGTTTGGATAGGCAAGCTTCTCTGTTTGGATTTCAGTGAAGCTGGTGAAAAAAGTGCTGCTGACTTTCTTGCTCGATGTCTCGTCTGCACTGACTCTGACAACTCGCACATCAACAGGAAAACTGCCTGTAAGTGGGACTAAATAATCGCGTTGATAGCGGTTGCTGCTCTTGCCTGAAATAGTGTCAGATACAACGTCGTTGTATCCGCCGCCGTCATACTGAATCTGAATTTTAATCTGAACCGAGTGGCCAAGGATGTCACCCTTGTCAGTTACCTCTTGCAGACTTGGGAGTGAAATGGTTAGACGGATCCTGTCAATCTCACTATTGGTGATTGTTCGGGTAACTGGCGCACCATTAGTTACCTCAACATTGACTGCACGCTCTGTCTGGATTCCACCTGTTGCATCAGGGATGTGAGACTGCCCCTGCGTGCCGTTAACCGCAGTAACCGCAAAATTGTCAAAGTTGAAACTGCCGTCAGCGTTTTGCAGCGGAGTGTCTTCTAAAAAAATGCTTTTTGCCCCGTCGTCGAAGCCTTGAATCTCACCCTCACAAAGCAGGTCGAGAACGTTTGCAAACTGCTCAGAAGAAAGCGAATCATCTTGCTCAACAGGCGTGCGGCCACCACCGCCGCCACCTTTGCCGCCACCACCTGAGCCAAGAATTAGTTTCTCTTCGTGCATCAGCTTTTACGGCGGAGAAGGAAGTCCAGCACAAGAGATTCCTCAGTAGAGCTATCAGGAGAATGGTCAACGTCGAGCCCGCTGCTAATCACAGCTGACCCAACAAAAAGCCGCCCATAGGCTATTGGCACCGCAAGACCCTGCTGGCTGGTGTTAGTGATTCCGCTGAAGCTGAAGTTCTGAATCCGGTTTGCCTCTTTTAGCTCAAGTCCTGAAGGTGGCGTCGGCGAAATAATCTGCGACACACCTGTAAGGACCAAGCCAGCACCAACAGCAGATAACGCCGTGCCGACTGTTGTCAGCGTTCCTGCCGCTGCGATTGGTCCACCAAATGCGCCGAAAGCAGAGGCCCCAAACAAGCCAGCACCAGGGAACGCAAACGATGCGCCAATCAGCAGAGCCCCAAACAAAATGCGCCCAAAACCACCACCGGCACCAGCAACTACAGGTGTGATGCTGAAGACCTCACGCTCTGACCAAGGCAGTCCCAAGATGCTGATGTCATCGGGTGTCGCCTCTTCTTTGCCAACCCTCACCCGATAGCCAACGCCATCCTGCTCACTATCAATAAGCCACTTGTCCAAGCCAGGGAAGTTGACGCACAAAGCCTTGACCGCCTGCGCAGGTGTTGCCACGTTCAGCTCAAAGCGGCACTGCCCTAGCCGCTCCCTCAAAGCGCCGTAGACCTTAACGACTTTCATGGCGTATCGCCCGGTCTGTGGCCTTCAAATAATAGCCACCCAGTAAATCCCTAGAACTCAAGCGCCCTTGGACGTGATGCAAAATCTGCTGATCGCCAAGATAGATCGCAGCATGGTTCGGCACTGGCGATTGCAAGTTCATCAGCAGCAGATCACCGCGCTGCAGCTCTTCAATCGGCACCCGTGAAAACCCCTCTTTAGCGAAGTTCTCCACATACATGTTTTCCCCGTTGTGCCACCACTGATCACGGCGGTGATAGTCACTCAACGTGATGCCGTATTCACGCTGGAAAAAGTCACGCACCAACGTGTAGCAGTCCACAATGCCGTGGACAAACTCACGACCTACATACTGCAGCTCAAAACCTTCTGGCTCGCAGTAGCCCCAGCCCTCAGTTTTCGGGTTGACGATGAACCAAGGCAGGCCGGACTTTTCACAGGCCACACGATCGGCCTCTGATGGTGCAGGGTTAGTTTTTGGATGGCTGTGAACAATCGCAACCACCTCGCCTTTGTCCTCGACTTCATGCCAGCCATCGAGCACGAAATGCTCATCGGGTGTTTGGGCAATGTTGCGACAGGGAAAATAACGACGCCTGCCCTTCACAACAGCAACCAGCCCGCAGCACTCCTTTGGGAACTCATCCTTTGCATGCTGCAGGATGTCCGCCTGCATTGCGTCAGTCAGTTTCATCGGGTCAAGCCAGCCCCAGGGAAAGATCCAAACGGAAGCGTTCCGTTTTCACCGAAACGCAACTTGCAGGATGAAAGGCGCTTGCCACACACATCCTGCGACAAGGAGGGAACACTGTTGCCGTTCACATCAAAGAAGTTGCTGCCGGTGTAGCTGCACTCACTGCTCCTGTAAATCCATTGGCAGGTGTTGGCGATGATCTGTCGCTTTGGCAGCTTCTGCCCTGCAAGGTCAAACTCACTGGCAAGTTCAAAGGTCACAACATCCCGGGTTTCTGTTGCCTTGCGGTTGATGCGCCAAATCTCTGTGGGGAACTTGGCGTTCGGATCTGCCGTTGATTCACCGTCTAGGTAACGCTTTAGGGTGCGGATACGTTTCACTGTTGCACCCGTCAGGTCATTGCCTGTTGTTGTGGCATTGACCAGCGCCAGAAGCGTGGTCATGGTCCCGTCAAGGTTGGCGATGCTTAGCGTCGGCTGCGGAAGCGTGCCGCCAGAGCGCATCTCAAAACCATCAGCCTGAACAGGGAATCGCGTATAGGCATTGCCATCAAACACGATGTTGCCTGTCACGTTGGCGTTGCTGCCGGCATGAAAGCGATAAACGTCAGAGCTGCCGTGCAACGTGCTATCTAGGTGCAGCTCGAACAGCTCAATGATTGCGCTGGGAGCAAGAACAGAAACGTCCTCATAAACGCTGCTAATCGCAGTCCAGACAACAGTGTTGTCAGTGACTGTGCTGCCAACATCCGTTGGCCAGCTCGGTTCACTGCTGGCAGAAGTGCCAGCTGTTGTGCAGCGAAACCACAGGCCACTGTCTTGGCTTGTGGTGGCCCTGCGTGTGTCACCAACAGAGAAAGCGGTGCTGGCTGCCCAGGCTGCAACTGCTGCCATTACGGTTCAAAAACTTGGCGGAACGTTGCGTTGATTGTGGCGCGGTTCAAGTATGGGATTGATTTGCTCCAGCTTTCACAAACAAACTTAGATGCGCTGCCCTCACCTGGCGGGGTGAAATCAAACGACGCTGAATCACCAGCACGGGCATCAAGGAAAGTTTCAATCGTGTCTGCGTCAGTTTCTGAAACCTCAAACGTCAACTGATAAACCTTTGGGTTTTGGTTCAGGCCGTACTTGAGCCTGAGTTCAAATCCATCACCAAAGCGCACAGTCCTCGTTGAAGGGCTGCTGCGCTTTTGGAGGCCATACGTCGGCGTTATAGACGGGAAAGTTGCCATCAGACGGTTGCAAGAAGGCCGCCAGGCCGTTTCTGTTTAATCAGTTCCAGTTGTACTGCCAAGCCGATTGCCTTGCCAAGCGAAGCGCCTTGGCCATTGCTGGAGTCAGCAGAGGTTTCACCGGCGCTGACATTGACTGTGATTGTTGTGCTGCCCATGCCGACACCATTAGGCAAGATGGTTCCTGCGCTCCTAGGGACAAACAACTCAGGGCCTTTTTCACCAACAATCGACGGCTTGCCAACAGGCGGGCTACCGCCGTTCGCAAAACCAGGAAGAGCTGAGAACAGACTGCTGCCTGGGAACACTGCTTTAAGCAGAGTGTTAGTACCGATCTGTAAAAGCTGCCTAGCTGTATTTTGCAAAACGTTATTTAGGGCTTCACCTGCAGATTTAGCCTGCAATAAACCATCGACAATGCCATCACTAATTGTTTGCCCAATCCGCTGGAACAGCTTCTCCTGTTCGGTCAAAACTTTTTTGATGTCTTTCTCTTTGTCTTCTCTACCTCGAGCCGCTTCCTGTAAATTAAAAGTTTCTTGCAAAACCTTTCGCAAGGGCTCTAGTTCTTCCTTTGTTAAGGCAGGGAATTGGTACTTTAGGTTTGCAAGATCGAAAGTATTTTGCAACCTTCTTGCTACAGCCTCGTCAGTTTCTTTTGCGACGTCTCGATCTTGCTTAGCAAGTTCAAGGGCTTTCGCCAATGCAGCTAGTTGGTTGGTCCTGTCGTCTCCAGGGTCTGCGCCTCCAGTTGCTGCATCCTGGAGCTGCTTTAATAAAGCATCTATGTCTGATTTAGTTTCTGCAGCAGTTTTACGTCGATCTGCGCTGAGCTTCATCAGCCTCATCGATATATCAACGATAGTCTGATTTGCGCCTGCTAGTTTCCTTTCGAGATCCGCGATCTCCCCGGCAAATTCATCTGCTCCGCTAATTAACTCAAACCCTGTTTCTCCTTCTGCTGCCTTTGCTGCTTTATTGCGCAGGGTTTCAAGCGTATTCTCAAGCAGAGCTCGCGTAGCTGTCTGCGTTGCTAGAGCCTGCTCGAGCTGCTTTTCTGTGCCAAATTCAAGCAGATTGTTTAGATCACGCTGTGCCCCACTTGCTTCAATTAACTTACTAATAACAAGGTCAAGGCCGACGAGAAGAAAGCCAAACGGTATAGCGGTTTTTAACAACCGCATCGTCCCTGCGAGACTTGCTGTCGCGAGTTTTGCTGTAACTAGCTTGGCCTTAGTCGAGACGAGCAAAGGGATAATCCGCTTTGCGAAAGTGAATGTCGCAGTCTTTTGCAGAAGGATAAACGCCTTATTAGCAACGAAAATTTTTGCGGCAAATCCTGCCATCGAAACCGCAGCCTTAATTGCCTCTGGGTCGATCCCGCGGATAAAACGAGTGAACGCAGAGATTTGTGCATTCACCTCAGTTAAAAGGTCCTTTAGGCCAGGACCGAAAACCTTGTCAAAGACTCGAGCTAAGCCTCCGAGGTTATTAGCAAGAGCTTCAGTTTGTCCCGAAACCGTATCTGTCAGCTTATTAAATGCGCTTTCCGCAGCACCCGACGAGTTCTGCTGGTTCTCTAGGGCTTGATTGAACTTGCCGAGGCGATCGTTGACTAGTGGCATGATCGCGGTCAATGCCTCAACGCTTCCAAATAACTGCGAGATCTCTGCCTCACTGCCGCCAGTTTTATCAATCACCTCCTTGAGGAAGCCCGCGAAGCCTTTCTGCTTAATCGCGGCTGTGCTGAACTCAATGCCTAGCTCTTTCGCTCTCTTAGAAGCTTCAGAGGTCGGCTTAATAACTCCTGCAATAACCTGACGGATACCGGCAAAAGTCGATTCAACCGGAACACCAGTTGCAGTAACAGCGGAGATTGCGGCGTTTAGCTCATCAATGCCTACGCCAGCAGCGGCAGCAGTCGGAGCAACACGACCAATCTGCGCGGCATACTGTGCAACGATAATTTTGCCGTCGTTCTGGGTTTGAATAAATCCATCGACAAGTTTCGACGCTTTATCAGAACTCAACCCGTAAGCGTTCAGAACAGAGGTCGTCGCATTAGCAACCGTATTCAGATCTGACAGGCCGCCTTTAGCGCCTAGTGATGCTGCCTTAAGAATGTCAGACGCACTCGCTGCGTTATTAAATCCAGCAGAGGCAACGTCGTATGAAGCAGCAAGCAAAGTCGTCTCGCTGATCTGTCCTTTCAGCTGGGCACTTACGCCCTGCAACCGCTTCTTTAGTCTCTCGGAATTGACACCAAGAGTTTCTACAGCAGCCGCAGCGGTCTCAGCCTCCTGCATCCCTCTTAGGAACCCGCCAACAGCACCGACGCCCGCTAAGGCAGCAGTTACCTTTCCGACAGTTCCTTGCAGGATCTGGGCAGCTCTATTGACACGATTTAGTTCGCGCTCTGCGCCTCTGCCATCAACCCTTAGGCGTACAGAGGACTCAACTGCCACAGATCCGCCTCAGCAATAGTTCAATGCTACCGCCGACTGTGCTTTGCGCGATCCATTGCCTTTTCCTCTTCCTCTGCTTTTACCTGGTGATAGGCAGCAAAGTGGACAAGCTCCGCGTCGGTAAGTTCCGTGCGGAGCCTGCTGACAGTCATCCCTAGTTCGCAGGCCAGGTGGAACTCATAAAAAGCCCACTTGTCCTGCCTCAGTCGTTTTTTGCGTCTTCGAGGCTTGTCTCCTCACCGAGCCCGAAGAGGAACAGCTCGATCTCATTAAGGACCGTCTCTGGCAGTTGCCGATGAAGCTTTGCAGCATCTGCAGCAGCAAACGCCTTCGTGCCGTCTTCAAGCTCAGCCATCTGGCACAGCATCTGCGTGCTGATGTCTAATGCCTCTTCAGTCCCAGCAAGGCTCTGAGCTTTTTTGCGGTCTGCCCGGGTGATCGGCTTAAAAAACAAATCGACGACTTTGTCGCCGTTAGCGTTTTTCAATTCGAACTTGCGACGCTGGTTGAGGTCGAACGCCCCAACCAGCAGGTCAACAGTGCGATTTGCAGCAGGCATTTAGACAACATTTCTGTCGTCCAAACTATAGCCTCATCACTCAAGGTTGCCGGTGATAGTACCGCTAGTGATGAAATTGCAGGTCACGATGTCAATCTCACCAACAGTGGAAGTGATCTCCATGTCGGTGATAATTCCGGCAAAGCTCACAGAGTCGGTACCAGAAGTGGTGCCAGTCGTGAACAATTCAAACGTAGCGTCTGCAGGATCTGCAGTCGTCAGAACGTCTTCAAGAAAAGCAGCTTGGCCGGTAGCGTCAGGGTCATAGACCAACTCGACGGTTCCAGATCCGCTAATCATGCTGCCAACGAAGCTCCGGAAGGTGTCTCCGTGCTTGGAAACATCCAGGGTTTCTTTGGTAGTTGAAAGGCTCCAGCTGCGAGTGCCAACGATTGTTGCGTTGCTAGAGCCAGCGGCGTCAAATTGGACTGCGCCTTGTTCTCCGCGAAGGACGGCCATGGTCAGAGTTCCTCGATGAATTCAAAGGTCACACGGACCTGAGTTTGGAAATAGCCCTCGGGAGCTGGCACAGCCAAGGCCTCTGGACCGGTTGGTGCGTCGAAGAAAACCCCCGACACGTTGGCCCTATTGTACAAATCGCGAACACGTTTTCCAATAACGTAGTTCGCACCGGGGCCAACTCCTTTAGCACTAAAGATGTTAATGAGAAGCAGGCCGACGATTCGGTTTTGGGAGTCTGTTGTCCCTCCGTGGCCTAGATACTCGCTAGCACCAAAGGTCGTAAGGCACTGGACCCAGGAAGAGCCCGGTGTCGGCTCGTAAGCCATGTTGTGGAAAACAACAGGGATCGCGGGGCTATCCGCAAGCTCCGTCGCTAATCGACCCTCGATCGTGGCCCTGATTGTGTTTAGATCAGCGGCAGCCATTAGCTCTCCCTAACGATCTTTCTGTACTGCCCCTGCGCCCAGGATTCAAGTTCTTTCCCGATGATGTCTGGAAAGCCAGGGACAGTTTTAGGGCTCTGCCTGCTTCTGTACACACCTCCCCAGGATTCAGGCAAGCTCGTGCCATAGCAAACCGGCTCGGCATAATCCTGACGGTTGTTGATCTCGCCGACGAACCGCTCGACCTTGCTCTCCCAGGCATTACGCAAATCACCACCGCCAGTCTCCTCACCTTCGTAAACAACTCGGACAGGAGTGGCCTTCTTAACTCGAGCTTCCCACTCGAGCGTTGTTACTCTCACGAGCTTCAACACCTCGCCTTCCATGTGCTTGCCGATCTGATCGAAGCGGATCTGACGACGTGCCATCGTTAGGCCCTCAGGATCAGTTCGTAGGTGATCGGATCGTTTGCCTGCTCGGTCGTATCGACTCGAATGATCTGGTGAACAACACTTGAGATCACAACACGATCCTTTGTCTCCGGGGTCGTAGCAAGATCAGTCGCAGCCACGATTAGACGCTTGTCGCCTGCCTGGATAAGTTCGTTCACCTCCCGCAGGGAGACGTCCTCCACTACACCCTTAATGTCTGTGTCCGACTCCGTTTCAGTAACAGCGCCGGTCGTTGTGTCGTAAGTTCCCGCCGTCACATAACGGATTGTCACATCGCCACCAAACTTGTTGATGACCTTGCCTGCGACACTCTCTAGCGACTTAGCGAGGCTCATTAGGCGATGTAACCGACAACAGTTCCAGAGGTCAGCTTCACAGAAGTGATAACAATCCCCTCGATGCAGGCTGATGTATTGAAGTTAATAGCGGTTGCGTCACCGCCAGCCAAGTTCTCATCAATCCCTTCGCCAGTAAGGGTATGGATCACGGAATCCTCAAGCGCCATCAGCTTTACAAACTTTGCTGTGTGCGTTGCGGTATCGGTGATGATCGTGGCCTTGGTCGGCTCGAATCCGTAGCCCATGATCAGCTCCGTTTAATGGCGATGTTGCCTGGTCCGCTAATTCTAAGACCCGTCAAGTACCTTTCAAACATCGGCGGAACACGATCAGCTCCGATCGCGCCAGTCTTATCAGGGGTTACGTCGAGGCTCCCGATCTTGACGTTCTTAAAATCCTCAAGGCCACCGAGGCTGATGCCATCCGCGTTGTTCTTGAGATAGACAGCTAGCTCGATCTGGGCGCGCTTAATTTGATCAGGGATCTCTTCGTCGGTGAAGTAATCCTCCGAGATCCGAAATGGAAAGCCAGTTGCGTAGGTGTTGACGTAGGTATCAGGCTTGCGCACGCCCGTACGAGGCCATTGCAGGGCCTGGGTATCTGTTGCCCTAGCTCCTAGAAAGCGTTCGCGGTCTAGGCGCTGTGCAGCGGCCGCTAGAGCCCGATTGCGGTTGTCGTCTGTGCCGGTGTCCCACTTGCTGACATCCGTGCTGTTAATCATCGCCTCGACGTAGGCGTCAGCTTGGGCCAGCGTTATGTAGCTGTTGGCGTCTGCGCCGCCCGCTGTTGCGTCGATTGTTACTGCCATCGGGCTTCACAGTAGAAGTCTTTTTGGTCGGCTTTTCGGAAGCGGAGGCCGCCGCTTGCGCAGCAGCCTCACGTTCCTTCATCCGCCTAAAGGCGAAGAGACCCATCAGGAGCTAGCGCCCTTCAGAGCTACGAAGTTGATCACGATCGCCTCGGAGAGGCTGCCGGTGCTCACGTTGCTAACGGTCACTTTGAAAGAGCCGGAAGCGAGAGAGTTGGCGTTGACCAGGTAAGACCCGGCGGTGCCTGCGGAACCGTGATTAACGACCACCACATCGGTTGCGGCGATCTTGTCGTTGTTCACCTGGAAAGTCACCTCAGCAGCGGCTGCGAGGGCAGCGCCGTTCATGGTGATCTGACCGGACTCTGCATTCAGAGTCACAGCGGTGGACTTGTTGGTGGACTGGGTGACGGTGCCACCACCGGTAGGGCCGACAAGGTTGCCGGCGGTTGCCTCAAAGATAGATGCCATTGTCAGGATCCCCCTCAGTCAAGGTTGCTGGTGTTGGTGATCCGCACAATGCCGATGTTGTTGGTCTCGTAGACCTTCGTCCAGTTGCCAACGGTCTCGAGCTGGGCGCGAGTCGGGTTGGAGACGGACGTCGAGAACTTCGAGCCGACAGGGTGGTACACGTAGTGCAGATCGATCGACATGGCATCACTCTTGGCGAGGATGTCGCGATCAGTTTCAGTCTGGAGACCGAGCTGCTCACCGGATGCAACCGCACCCTGCGTGAACATATAGGTGGCATATTCGGTGGAAGCACCGGAGCCAGTCGTCTGCACATCGGCAGACACGATTACACGCATCCCCATGAAGGTCGGGACCTGCACACCGCCGAAGGCGTTTGCAGTTGAACCTTGGGTTGCGTCTGAATCGGCAGCACCGTTGTTGTCGTACACGAAGTCGAGTGCACGGCGCTCCATCAGGTCGTAATACACCTTGGGGTGTACGCAGATGGCGGTGAGCTTTTCGCCTTGGTCGCCGAGGATAGATTTGCCCTCGACGATCTGACGGGGGCCAAGAACGGTCGGGGTATCGCCAGTAGCGCCGTCAACAGTCAAAGCTGAATAACAAGCAGAGCTGTTGTCATCGACAGCGCCGAAGACGCCAGCCAAGCAGGACAGGAGATCCTTTTGACGCTGGTTTGCGATGTAGTCAGCGATCTTTGCGCCGATCGCAGCCATCGGGTCGGAACCTGCGGCCAGTGCGGCGAGGTCACGGGACTCAAAAGCGCGACCACGATGCAGGACAGCAGCAACCTGCTTGTCTGCAGTGATCTTGCCAGGAGTCAGGGAAGAGCTATCAGTCAGACGCTCAAAATCGCCCGACAGATTGGCTTTGTAAAATGGGACTTGAATAAAGTCGCCACCATCATCTGCGGCATTTAGCTCGGCCATTGGCTGAACCACACCGGAGGCCAGGAAGGCATCACGCTGAGTGGTTTGCTCAATGACATAAGGCGTAAATACCTCTGGGATGATGATGTCAGAGCGAAGAGTCGCCATGACTGATCCTCAGAAATAAGATTTACGGTGTGGGCACAGCCCTTGGCTTGGCACAGCCTTGCCTTGCGTTGATGTTAGCGGTTAGCCGCTGCTTTCAACCTCTCATACATATCGCGGTCTGTGCGAAAAAGACGCGATTGTTCAGTGAGATTAAAGCTGTCCTTTGCAAAGGGATTCTTCGTGCCGGGTGGAATATCTCCTCCGGTACTGCGACCTGAAGGTGCTCCGGTGCCCTGCGGCTTAGGTGCTTTCTGCACCCACTCCGGTGTATTTCGCTTCGCCCAATCAATAACAGGCGTCCGCTCGTAGCCGTCGACAACAACGACAGTGCCATCGTTTTCGCGCTGAATCTCCTTGCCGTTTAGGTACGACTTAAGGACGAGATCAGGATCGTGTACGACGTCAGCAAGAGCCGTTGCGGCGGGCGTTACGAGTTCGAGCTCTCGCACTCGCTCCTCGAGTTCAGCGATGCGCTTGTCCTTCTCCGCCGACGCCTCACGGAACTGCTGCTCCAAAGCTTGCCGCGCCTCGGTGTACTTTCCTTCTGACTCGAGCTTGCTTTGTTCGGCTTTGTGCTTGAAATCGATAAGTTCCTGAATATCCACCCCATCAGGAACGTTCTTGATTTGGGTCGAAATCTTTTTGTACTCGTCAAGCAGTTCGGCGTTTTTACGCCGCATTGCGTCTAGTTCTGCTTCGAGTTTTTTGGTGTCAACAGTTTGCTCCACAGGAGCAGTTTGTTCATCAGACATTAGGCACAGCCTAAATTGCAGCCTAATGATAACAAGGTTCTACCACTTCACCTTATCGGCCCAATATGCCGCCGATGTTTTGCCCTTCGCGATATTTTTCGCGTGCCGGGCCTTAAATGACTTTCTCTTAGCTTTGTCAGCAGCACTCTCCCCTTTGCGCGGAGGCTTCGTCTTAGCACCCTGCATACCGAACCGAATGAGCTTCGGTTTGCCGCCGTCTTTAACGACGACAGCGTGAGACTTACCGCTCGGATGGTTCGGCGTACGGATGGGCTTATCAAAGCCCGCAAACGTATGGCCACCGCGCTTGATGCTCATCGTTTCTTGTTGTAGCGGGCGTAGATCGCAGCATCAGCCGTTCGGGCCTTGTCGCCTCGCATATAGCTGTTGACCCGACCCATCGCCCAAGCAGCCATCGGTACGTTGCGGGATCCGCTTGACAGGTAGGCACCCTGCCCCTTGCGGTAGACCGCAGCAAGCTCACCGTAGAAAAAGCGAGTGCCCTCAGCCTTTTCTTTTAGAGCCTTTACTGTTGCGGCGCTTAGTGGTTTTCTTTTTGGTGCCACCTTGCTTAGTCCTCGAGGCTGAAACGGCTTTGATGTCGATGAACTCCCCAGCCTTGTAAGCCTCGGCAGTTCGCTTAATCTCACGCGCTTTTGCAGAGCGGTTCTTAGCACCTGACAGGTACTTCTTAGGAAGGCCAGTGGCCTTGTCCTTTGGAACTCGCCGCTGCTTGCGTGCCATCACTTCTTCTTTTTCTTGCCTCCCTTTTTCTTGCCCATCTTGGATTGAGGCTTTTTAGGTCCGTTGTAGCCCGGCATCAGTCGGCCTCCTTAGATGCTTCCTTTTTAGCGGCTTTCTTCTTAGGTGGGGCCTTAGGAGCCTCCTTGCCTTCAGCTGTGAATTGGTACTTGCTATGCAGTTCCATAAGAAACCTGCAGGGACAAATACAATCTACGCTTTCTCGGTCTCGTCAACAAACTTAAATCCGTCCTTCTTGGCGAGCTTCTCGATGTAGTCGAGCTCGCTGCGCTTTGCGCCTTTGACGTGCTGCTCCTTTGGGTCGCCGACACCGATCGGCTCAATGAATCGTTGATCAGCCATCAGTCGAGTTGCACAAGGAAGATTTCATAGGCAAACAGACGTTCCTTTGTCATCTGGGCGTTTACCTCCGAGCGTTTAACCATGTCTACTCGATAACGGACATTGGAGGGCATCAAGACCTCACGCTCTCCAGACATCTCAGACAGTTGCGTAATGTCTGCACCCTTTTTGTTTTTGACGCGGAACGTCAGATGGTTACCGGTGCCAATAGCAAACTCCTCAGCAATGACCCTGTCCTTAGACCAGCTCTCTAAAGCTCGTACCGACTTGCCCTCGGTTAGTGCCTCGAGGATTTTGTTCATGTCCTCCGTGCTTGCGTTAAGGCCCCGATAAACAACGCCGTCGAACTTAGGAGCTTTCGCGATATATCCCTCGAGCAGCTCGATGTTTTTGTCGACCTTCTTGCTTCCCTTGTAGAGACGGGTCTGGGCCTTTTCGTAACGAGTCAAAGTAATGCCATCAGCCTCAGCCCGACGGAACTGCTCTGCCCTTACAGACCTGAAACCCTCGACAGACCAATCCTCGATCGCCCCTAGCTCTTCCTTGCTCGGTTTTAAGAAGCTAGAGGCAGCAGGTGTCGGCTTCGGCTTCGGCTTAGGAGCAGGCTTGGGTTTCGGCTTGGGCTTTGGCTTCGGTTTCGGCTTCGCGTTGATCTTCGATACCGGCCCGTAGGCCCGCTTCAGATCGTCGATTGTCTTCTCGCTGCCGTCTTCGCGGACAAACCTGCGGATTGCCCCGTCGGGGCCGTATTTCTTCGAGAGGGCCGTGAAGTACCCAACCTGGCCCTTGTCGCCTAGAACCTCCTTCTGCACTTCTTTCGGCTGCCTCTTAAGCCAGGCCCCGTATGTCTCGCCGTCGGGGATGTTCTTCTTGCTGTTAGGTCGCCCGATCTCACTGTCCGGTGGCGGGTCGAACCCGAGGCGCTTGTAGTCGATGATCGGTACGGTCGTAGACCGGCAGTTGAAATGCTGCGGAGGTATCGGCCCCTTGCCGTAGGCGTGCTCTGTCCCGTCGAGAGCCCTGCAGATCGGAGAGGTTCGGCTATCAAGCGTCGAGGTGTACCGATACTTCGTTGTGATGTCTTGATTGGCCTCGTAGGCTTTCATGCTCGCCGCGTTAGCGACTTGATTGATGCTCGTCCTAACGACCGTTCGGATCTGGTTGTTCGCCTTTACCGTCGCCGACCCGCCCGCGCGTAAAAGCTGCGAGATCGAACCCGAGTCGCCTTCTTGCAACCTGCCGATAAGCCGTCGCGTGATCGAGTCGGTCGACTCCCCGGTCAGGAACCCGTTGCGAACCGCCTGCCCGAACGCTGCGGCCTCACGCTCGGCCATATTCTCGAAAGAGCTCTTCAAGACCTGCCCGTTAGGCAGCGTCAAAGTCACGCCGTCGGCAATCGTTACCCGCACGGCCTCGGCTGCGCCGGTAACTGCCGCCTGCAGGTCGTCACTTAAGGAGACGATTCCGCGTTGCGTCGGGTCAAAGCTCGCAACGGCCTCCGCAAACCTAGGGCTAATCTCGACTGACTTAACTAAGTCTCGAGCTGACTCAGGCAAGGCGTCTTTTAGCTGCTCCTCTACAAAACCTGCCTGGACCCCCGCGAGTTCCTCAAGTTCCCCGATCGACAAGGCTGTGCTGTTGCTCGCCCATTGCGTCAATCCAGTTTTTAGCTGCCCGAGGATCGCCGTAAGCCTTTGAGCCTTAACAGGAGCCGAAGCAGCGTCGAGCCCAGCAAGACGTTGGCAAGTATCCACAAGCAGATCGTTATATGACCGAATGATCCGCTTAGCAACGCTGTTGCTATATCGATTGAGGTCGATTGCATTGCGATACAGCTCGGAAGGTGTGCTCATGTCGGCTCAATCCCTAACTCCTCTGCTGTCGCAATAGAAATCGCCGAAACATCGGCACCGCCCGCTAAAGCAGTGCCAACAATTTCAGTGAACGCTTCAACGACGTCTTCATCGTATGTGTGGATGTTTTCTTCCCATATACCACAGGGCCGACCATCAAAAAATTCAGTGATCCGGATCACAGCGAAGTATTGGTTTTGCAGCTCCTCCTGTGAATAGAAAAAAAACTGCTTGCGCGTATTACTCCGCCTGCTCATCTTCCTCGGGCGCTGCTTCCGGCATTGTGGCCTCTTCTTGCGCCTTCGGCTCCGGCTGGGGCTGCGTCATCTCGATCAAACCGCCCGTCTGCGTGGCCTCGAGCTCCTCCTCGACGTCAAACTCGTCGCCAAGCACTTCGCCTTCGGCAAGCTGGTCGAGCAGGGTCTTCTGCGTAATCGAGCCCGCGCTATAGAGCTGCAGCAAGGCTTGAATCTCTTGAGGCTCAAGGCGAGACGCGAGGAAGTCGCGATTAACGAAGCTGCTCCCTGCGTTCCGCTCCTGCATGTACTCCGCGTGGAAGACAAGGCAGTTATCAATGAGATCCTGCATTTGCTGCGCGATCACCATCATCGTCGAGTCGCCTTGGCTGCGATCGATCTTCTTTGCCTCTGCCGTCTCTGCTGATAGCTTCTGCCCGAGAACAGCGGCTAGACCGAGCTCATTAATCTGCTGCGCAACCTGATCGAGACGCTTGAACTGCGCCTCGTAGCTTCTACCGCCGGGCTCGATGTATTCCGCCCTGCCGTCAGACGGGAACGCGATCGCCTCACCTGGCCCTGCGCTGATCTCTTCTGCGGCTTGCGGGAAGCCGTAGAACGCGAGCATCGGAACCGCACTGATGTGCAACTGGTTATCGAGGTCCGACTGGACTTGGTATTGCTTGAGGTTTAGCTCTGCAATATCAGCGAGCGGCGGCCGCGACTCGAGGAGGCCAAGGCGGTTCGAGTACGCGACGGAGAATGGAATCTCTGAAAGGCTCGTCCGGCCCTCGTCCGTTACGACGAACTCGCCGCGTTGATTTTTCTGGTGGATCTCAAAAGCGCCGGGAGTAAGAACACGGACCTGCTCGACCTCTTTCTCGCCGTACAGACCATCAGGCACCAGGATCTTCTCGACGAGACGCAGCTGCGTTAAACGCTGCATCCCTTGGTCCATCTCGTAGCGCCACCCAAGGATGTCCCGTGGGGTGTAGGTAACCCAGTAGGGCCGTCCGTTCTGCCCTGCTGCCGGGGCATCGACAAGGACGCCGACGTGCCCGTAGCGGATGCACTTACGAGCCGTTTCGTAAGTCCAGACGTTCAGGTCGTTGCCCTGCAGATCGACGTCGAAGAGCTGCTCTGTAATTACATCGGCGACGTCCGAAAGCCGCACGGGCTTACGGGTCAGCATCCCAGCGAGCATCCGCTCGAGGCGCGCATAGAACGGCGCAAGCACCGATCGCATCAGCCTGTTGTCGTATGCCTCGTCGAGCTCGCGCGGCTCCTGTGGCAAGTACGTCCGATGTTTCTTGCGGATCCCGTAAGTGCCAGTCATCAGGGTCTCGATCAAGACCCAGTGCGGCTCCATATTGACCCACGCCGTGTTCGGGTCGTTGACATTCGTCGCCGTGCCTACTCGTTGGCGACCACTAAGACCGGAATACACGGCAACTCCTCGCCTGATCTAATTAGTTTAGTAAAGGCGGATTCCTGTACCACGTCCAGCGCGTTCGTGGAGAGGATTAAACGCACCGAGGATTAAGTAGCCGAGACCGTCAGTCCAGTGCTCGATATTCGCCGACTTATCGATCACATAATCCTCAGCACCTTGCTTGTAGGTGACGTTTTTAAGCGCCTTGATTGTGTGCTTACAACGCGGGTGAACGAATAAACGCAGGCTGCCTTTAGCCGTTCTGATCATCCAGTTCGTCGCGTTGATCTTGTCCTTAACAGACCAAGGAGCTTTCGGACTGATACAGCTAAACCCGAAGCGGCGGATGATGTCGTGGTCCGTGCGCCCGGCAGAGGACGTCTTACGAGCCGAGCCAGTTGGGTCGGGGTAGGCAACGATCTGCCGATCCGGGAACCGCTGCTTGAGCAGAGCGCACACCTCGTCGGTGTTCGACTGTTTGACAGCGAGCTCGTCCCAGATGTGCAGCGTGTCGCCCACCCTGCTCCCGAGAACGCCCGCCATAATGCTGACGTTGAAGTCGGTGCCCCAGTAGATCGGCCCGCCCGTGTCTTCGACGTCTTCGCTGATGTTCTCGTCGTCGAACCCGGGATAGACCCGGCCCGAGAGCGTCTCAAAGCTCGCTAGGTATTCTTGCCTAAAGGTGCGTTCGTCGAGAGTGTTCCGCGCTGCCTCGATCTCCTCCGCCGAAACGTTGCCGCCCTGGATCGTCGTAAACGAGAAGGTGTCCCAGTCCGCTTGCTCCTGGGCCTGCTCCCACAGGTCGTGGAACCAGTTAAGACCTGCCGGGGTGGTGATGAACCAGGCAGGGCCGTTTTGGTCTGATAGGGCAGGACGTAGGACCATCTCCCACGCTGTCTGCTTGACGTAGGCGGCCTCATCGATCACGAGCGCTGAAAGGCTTACGCCCCGCAAGCTGTCCTCGTTGTCCGCGCCGCGAAGAGCGATCAGGCTGCCGTTAGCGAACTCGATCGACAGGTCTGACTCGTTCCGCTTGACGACGAGCTCCTCGGGGGCCATCGCCTTTAGCTGCCGCCATGCGATCTGCTTCGCCATCCGGTAGTTGGCGGTGACATACCAGCAGAGGCTGCCGGGCTTTTCCATCGCCCAGCAGATAAGGCGAGTAATGCAGAGGTAGGTCTTGCCGAAGCGACGACCCGAGCACAGCAGCTTGAAACGCTGATCCGCTTCCCATACCTCGCGCTGCGGACCCGTTAGCCCCTCCGCTAGCTGCTCGACGTAGTTGCTGCAATCGGCCTCGCTAAACGCGACTGCCGACTCGACTGCCGAGAGGATCGAACCGCCGGGAACCGCCGCAAGGATGCTCATTCAAACAACCGCGCGACCTTCGCGGCCTGGTTTACGCAACCAAGGGCGACGCTGAGGTTTCCGGTCTTCCGAGCCTCTTTCTGGATGCTCGAGAGCTGGGCAAGGATCTCCGCAGTGAAGCTGCGCCGATCGATCTCCCAGTCGGCACGGATCAACTCTCTCGCCTTCGCGATGTAGTTGTCCGTCTGCCTATCTGAGACCCCCCACTCATTCGCAGAGTATTGAACGATCTCCGAGCGCACCGCCCCGTTAGCTAAAAGGCGAGCAACTCGGTTCACTCGCATATCGACTTCGATCTTCGTTGACTTAGCCATCAGATTGGTTTCTCGAGGATGTAACCGGCGAAATCACCAAAACGGAACCACTGATAGGGGGCGCCGGGGAGTTGTTCCAATGTTATGGGTCTTTGCACTCCAGCAAGAGAGAGTTCTTTCTCAATGATTTCCTTTGCATCAACACCAGCCTCGTACTTACCCGCAAGGGTCAGACGAGTCATAACGGTGCCGAAGTAACCATGAGCGGTTTCAAGCTTGTCAAAAATGATGATCGCACCACCAGGGCGGCACTTGTTCAGCAGATCTAAAACAAAGTCCCTGCGCTTGCTGGGCTCTACAAACATCAGGGTCAGGAACGCGATGCCGAGATCAAAGGGCTCATATTCGTAGGACTCAGCTGTAGAGCAAACAAAGATGCCTGGGGCGTCGTAGATCTTCCGCATCTCGTCGGAGGGATCGATGCCGACGAGTCGAGCGTCTCGAGCTTTTAGCGTCGCCTCAAGACTGCGGCCGATGTTTCCAGTTGCGCAGCCGATGTCGTAGACCAGGCCCCCTTTCGGGATGTAATGCCGAGCGATGTGGGTGATTGCTGCGGTTGCTAAGTCGTACCAGGGGAGCTGCTCACGGACGTGGTTATCAAAGCCTTGGGCAACGTTTTGAGTTTCGAAGGTCCAGCTAGCGGGGATCTCTAATGTCATCAATCCTTAGGCAGATAACCAAACTGCTTTCGCAGCTCATTGTTGTAAAAGATAGTTGGAGAAGCGATTTGGGCAGCGATTGCTGTACTTACGCCGCTTGCACCCTGGAAAGTTTCTTTCTGTCGCTTGATTATCCATTTGGGAAGGATCTCTTCTGTTGCCTGCTTAAGAAGCCCTTTTGCTAGCGGGGAGTCTTTCTTGTCGAGGTTTACAGCCATCTCAACGAGCTGCTGCTCCATGAAGGGCAGACGGCACTCGACCCCTGCTGCCATGAAGGCCTTGTTACAGCGAACGAAATTGCCACGCGACATCTTTGCTAGCTGCTGACGACGCAACTCGAGGAGAGGTGCCCCAGACAGCTTTGAGGCTTTGATGCAGAAGTTGCCATACCCACCGAAGAGCTCATCAGCAGCCTCACCGGATAGGCAGGCCTTAAAGCCTTCTGCTGCGATGCGCTGGGCCAATGGAAGGCAAAGCATCGCAATCTCAATCTGTGCCTTGCTTGCGATCTCGATCGACTTGATGGCCTGATTTGTGAGATCAGTAGAGATCTCTACTGGCACCTCAATCAGATTCACCCCGAGGTCAGAACAAAGCCGACGTGCTGCAGCTAAGTCCGTTGAATCCTTGTCGAAGGTCGCAGTGAAGGCGGTTACGTCCTGCGAACGCTGCTTTGCCAAGGCAAGGATGATGCTGCTGTCTAAGCCGCCTGAAATCAAGCAGCAGACAGGCGCATCTGCCTCCAACCTCTTGTTAACGCCCTGTTCCAGCAGGCCTAACAGGCTCTTCGGTTCAGCTGGAGCCTGGCGAGGCAGCTTGTAGTAGGCAAACCACTCGCCTGTGTTGAGGTTGAACGCATGACCTGGCGGGACAGCAATGGGTTTTAGAGACCTAGGGAAGGCCTTTCGCTCTGATGCCCAGAGGTAGCCGGTCTTTGTTTTTGCGATGTAGAGCGGGATTTTGCCGAATGGATCTCGTGCTAGCCAGTGCTGCCCCTCGCAGCTCCAGGCAAAGGCAAACATCCCATCAAGCTCGTTAAGTCCTTTGATCCCCTTGCGATGTAGGAGATCAGCTAAGGCCTCTGTGTCGCCCTGGGTTTTGTAGGTAGTAGGGCTTGCCTGTCGGATCTCGCGATGGTTCCAGATCTCCCCGTTGAAGGTCAGAGTCGCGCCCTGGTGATGGAAAGGCTGAGCTGATGCATCAGTGAGGTCTACAAGCGATAGGCGTACATGCCCGTGTAGAGCCTCATCGTGTTGAGATAGGCCTCGGCCATCAGGCCCTCGATGCTCAATCCGATCCAGCATCGTGGCAACAGTGGCCTCTGTGCCGTTAAAGGCCCCTGCTATGCCGCACATGACAAGATCTTCTCCTCGATAGTTTTCGCGACCTGCTTCATCATTAAGGGAGGTACTGCCCGCCCACATCGCTCCCACCGCTGCAGGAACTCACCAGAAAGCACGAAGTCATCAGGGAAGCCACAGAGACGCTTTACTTCTGGGATCGTTAGCAGCCGAGGTTCAGCCCAGTGGAAATGTTGAGCTGTCGCGGTGATGGTCGGTGCGATCGCCTCAGGATCTAGCTTCGCGAAGTTGAAGAAGGTGCCCTTGCCTGTCATTGCTTTGCAGGCTTCTGCGAACGTCTTGCCAGGAATCGTTCGTTGCCACAGGGTCTCGGTTTTAGTTTCAGGAGTCAGGAATTTGATTTCTTTTTCACCAGGCTCTGAAACACCAGCCAGTCCCTCTCGAGCTGTGTAGTAGTAGGAGAAGGGCGCAGGGTGCACAGGAGGCAGGTTTAGGTCGTTCCTGACGCCTACAAAGATGGTGCGCTGGCGGGCTTGAGGTACGCCTAACCAACGCCCGTCGAGGATTTTGCAACTGACCTGATAACCACAGGCCCGCAGCTCAGCAAGGATCCGCTTGAAGTAACCCTTCGCGGTGCCCTTTACCAGTCCGGTGACGTTTTCAGCAACGAAGACCTTGGGCTGAACCCCCTTCAGGATCCTCGCGTATTCGTAGAAAAGATCGTCAACACGCTGGGCACCGTCGGAATAGTTCTTGACCTTGCCCCATCCCTTCTCGCGAGAGCCAGCGGTTGAGAAGGCAGAGCAAGGAGGAGAGCCATCAAGGATGTCGAGCTCTCCCTGAACGACACCAGCACGCTGCATGAGCTTTTCAGGAGTCAGATCCCTGATGTCTGAGCCATCAAGAAAGCTGTTTGGATGGTTGGCTTTATAGGTCCGCTGTGCCTCTGGAATGAACTCGAGGGCATAAACGACCTTGTAACCGGCCATCCGGTAGCCAAGGCAAGAGCCTCCACATCCTGAGAACGTAGAAGCGACCTTGTAACCGTTCCATGGGAGGGCTTGAACCTCCTGCATGGAGGGGACGTGATAGGCCGGCTTGGTCATGAGGATTTGCCGCTCCACTCGTAGCCACAGGAGGGGCAGCGATGTTCGGTGGTGATGTCGTCGTCTACCTCAGCGAAGTCTTCTGGTGGCAAGACCTCTGCCTCTGTTTCGAGAATGCCGTCGAGATCGTCTTGCGAGAAGAACAGGGAGATGTCGTGCTGCTCGCCGAGACGGTTCAGCATCTCCTGATCCCACTCGGAGAGGTCGGCGGTGCGGTTATCGGCGAGGGCAAGGCCAACCTTTTGCTCCTCGGTCAGGCCGGTGCGTCGGACAGCGATCACTTCGTCGCCGTCGGTCTCGATGACGCGGATCCGATCGATGCCGGCCTCCTTAGCGCCCTCGATAGTGCCGTTGCCAGCGAGGATGCGGTTGTCCTCGTCGATAACGATTGAACGGGCGGCACCGTACCGCTGCAGGGACTCTTTAATTAGTTCTGCGGAACGATCGGTGCGCTTCCGTGCGTTTTTGTAATCAGACTTGAGGTCTTTGATCGATGTCACTGGAGTTGTTTTTTATCGTCCAGTAAGACATTAGCTGCTTAATTTTCGGTTCCACAAGATGCATCGAGCTCACCGTCCCGACATATTCCCCAACTTGAATGCGGACGCAACCATCGTCGAGGGTGCGGATCTTTGCTGCGGGCGTAGGCGAGGTTGAGGCGTCGCTCATAGTCGAGGAAGGCGCGGAGCTCATTGTCATGCTGCGCGATGCGGAGGCGTTCGTCGAGGTTCATTGTCGTGACGCTTGCCGTCGGAGTTCTTCTACCGTCACCTGAGCCCAAGCGATTGCTTGCTCTTTCATTGCTTGTCGAATCGAGGGAGTGATAGGCGCAGCAACGGCAAGTCGCGTCCTAAACCCAGATGCAGGACCACCACCCTTTAACACCCGACCAACGTCGACGACGCAGGTCCAATCTTTCTTTGCCTCGATAACTTGACCGTCTTCGTCGAAAAAATCGATCGTCGGCGGAGAGTTACCCGTAGCAGTGTGCTGGTTCCATTCGCCTTCGATCTGCGGCCTAAAAAAGACAGGCTCGTCTGTGTTTTGGAACCATTCGGAGTCGACATCCATTTGATTGTCGAAGACTTCAGCCTGCTCGCCAGCGAGACGAATGTGCTTACTCTTCCGTTCTTGGCGACGCTTTGCGTTTTTACCCATCGGGAGAAAATCGAGGATTACTGGTCAAGTCAGTCAATGGAACCTTCTTCTGTCTTAAAGGTCGAATCCATCGATTTCGCGATTGTTTCGAGCGCGTGCGCAATCCTGTAGAGAGGCGTCGAGCACAGAGCCAGCTCTTCAGGATTGAAAACCTCCTCGAGAGCATCTGCGATCTTCTTGAGATTCCTTGAGCGGTCGTATGTCATGAGGAGGAAGAAGAGAATGGGGTGTCGGGGAGGGATCTAGCTCTCGCCCCCTAGAAGTCGAGAGTTGTCCGGCTTTTCCTGCGCAGCTCTGCAGGTGTTGTATGACCTGGAAGCCCCGACGGGAGGCTTAGTTCGTGCGGTTGAGGTACTCGAGCACCCAGAACCATATCTCTGTTGGGGCATACTGCCCGGCGACGTAGTAGGGGGTGCCGTCCTCGAGGATGCGGAGGCGTCCGTAGTTGCCTGGCACTAGAGGTTCCTCGCTCTGTATAC
>CEUT01013184.1_pt1 | contig 24640 bp, 13 predicted proteins | sample 531401 | NCBI WGS metagenome assembly CEUT01 (sample SAMEA2622821, study PRJEB7988) | marine metagenome | biome: marine biome (ENVO:00000447); feature: surface water layer (ENVO:00002042); material: "saline water (ENVO:00002010), including plankton (ENVO:xxxxxxxx)" | depth 5 m | reverse complement strand
GCATTCATACTAGAACCAAGATTCATTATTAACGCGCCGAAGTCAACTATGTCAAAACTATCTTTAGAATCATTAACTCTTTTCCAAGCTAAATCCAGTGTTGTTTTTGCTACTATTCTAGCGTCGTTAGATTGTTGAACTCTAGTTGCTCCGTCTCTATCTTTTAACGCGGCTTCTGAGTTTTCTTTTAGCAAAGTTACTTTTCTTTTAAAGTAACCAGAAGGAATCCACATTCTCCCATCCCAAACTTCTATTTTACCTTTTCCAGTTTCTTTTACCCAAGTATTTGTCTCTGGGTTTTTAGGAACAGCAGCGTTGTTTATTAAAGCTAACTTATCTGACACGTTTTGAATATATTTATACCTATTATCAGTTCTTGTTCCTTTTTCTGGATTTATTTTTACATCTACACTCCCAGGTTTCGTTGGTATAAACTGATTACCACCTAGTTTACCAGAACCAGCAGCGGCTTCACTTAGATGTGTGTAGGCTAAAACAGCAGCATCAACGGCGTCGAGCTTATTGTACACTTCCTCTATAGTTCTTTGAAAATGTTCTCTTTGTTTTACTAAACCATCTTTAGAATTCAATCTATTTCCAGGGTTTTCATTTAAATTCAATATTTTCTTTATGTCCAATAATGTGTTTTTGTCGGACTCTATATAGAATTCATTAACTAAAAATTCAGGTAGTACAGTGTCAAAGTCTTTACCAAAAGCCTCTGACATGTTGAAAAAGTCTTTTAGTTGTTCCTTTATTTTATTTACAGCTTTCTTTTTGTTAGCATTACTTAATGTTTCTCCATAAACATTATCTATTATATTGTTTAAAGCGTTATCAGTTAACATAGCGTCACCTTGAGCCACTGACACCTCTTCAATAACTTGACCCCATCCATTCTCTATAGTAGCCTGATTTGTGCTAGCTTTGTTAAACATCATTTCAGACTTACCATCACTAAGTTTAACTATAACAGATTCTAACGTGGATCTATTAGTGTAAGCATCTATTCTTATCTCTTGATTTGCTACCGTTTGAGCCGTTTGAACAATTAAAGCTCTTATTGCTCCATCAGCCTTTGTTCCAGATTGTAATGTTCCATCTTCGTTTATACCAAATAGATTTAAAAACTCCGCTCTTGTTACATTTGTTCTTTTAGTCTGAGATTTCTTTTGACCAAGACTCTTACTAGCTCCTTCTGAAACCTTAACTCTACCGCCTGTTTCATAAAATTGACCAAGCTTGGTATTAGCAACACCAGTGGCCTCACCACTTCTAGTTTCACCCTCTGGCAGTATGTCTAACAACTTGGTGTCAAAGGTACCATCAGGTTTAGTTGCTTTGTCAAATATATACCTTTGTGCAACCTTTCTTTGATCTGCGTTTAAATCTTGATTAGCCAGTATTCTAAGTGGATCAACACCAAACTCAGTGGCTACACCGTTTAAAACCGGAAACAAAACGCCAGTTGGTGTTACTTTTTTCTCCGAAGTTGCCTTTCCATCTGTGCTTGTTAATAGTGGTTTAACGCCTTTGTATGTTAAATCTTTTAACTCCAATTTAGCTTCTTGAACAGTCTCTTTTATTAGTTGATTTACATTATTCGAAAACTCTAATATCTCTTTTGCTTTTAGCTCGTTAACAGCTTCTACGGCTGATTGTTTTATACCAGGAGTTAAATCAGCATTCTCTATAGCGTCTAGATAGGTATCTCTATCATCTCTTATTATATCACTTAATCTAGCTCCGTCTCCAAGGTCTTTATCAATAGAAGTTGTTTTTGCTTGCTCTTCTTTTTTATATTCTTTCATCACATCACCTTTCGCTCTAAATATAATAGATCTCCCAGCTCCACCAGACACTCCAGTTAACCAACCAAATAAACTATCGTTTTTAGTTATATCAAAATTATCAATAAATCTATCGCCTAACTTCTCTTTAACTTTTCTAGTAAATTCTTTCAAAGCCGCTGGTGGTAAACCAAGTTCTGTCATTCCTTGCTGTATCAACCCGTCTAGTGATCTACCATCTACTATTTTAGTATAAGCCTCGTAGTATTCACTTGAATTCTTAAACATTTCGTTGTTATCAAACTTCTTGTTTCCATCTGAGTTTTTAACTAAATCATCAAATTCTCTTTTTAAATCTGGATTAGATCTTCTGTTTAAATCTACAGCTTGAGAAAACGATGCTTCTTGTTTTATTTGAGCCTCTGTTCTAGTATCATTAAATATTTTTCCATTAGCGCCTTTTGCTAACATCTTGGCTATAGCTGGACTTGGTTTGTTTTTACTTATAGATACGTGATAATCTTTTAAAAAGTTTTTTAGATCTTGTGTTGTATCTAACTTTATATCATAACCCATCACGTTTTGAGTGAATCTTCTAAATACATCTGTCAGCTTAGTTAAAATACCATTATCCATAACTAAATCTCCATCAAGCATCATTTCGGATGCTATAGCTAACATTTCTTCACCTTTTTGATCGTTAGGATAGTTGGCAACCCTTTTGTTAAACTCATTTAGCTTGCCTGGTTTAAACTTAGTACCTTTACCCTCTAATATTTTTTTCATTTGTTTTCCCACAACACGTCTCATCTGAGGGTCTCCATGTAAAGTATTCTTTACAACGGTATGTATAAATTCATGAGCAGGAGTATTTATTTTTCCATCTTTTATAGCTTTCTTTTTGTTCAAAACTATATTCATTCTCTTAACCTTACCGTCAACCACTTGTGGTATCATAGCTCCATAACTATTGTTATTGTTTATCACGCTAGCCCCAATGTTAACTTCATTTCTCGCTTTTTCTATTATGCTTTTAGCATCAGAAATCTCAGCTTCAGTTGATTTAGGATCCCTGACTATTTGTTCAGCGGCTTCAATAACAGACTCATTAACCATCGCGGCATCTTCAATTTGAGATTGAGACATGTTGGTTTGGTCTTTGGATATCGTGTTGTTGTAATCTGTTTCGTTTTTGGAAGTAGTGTTAACGTCAACACCTCCCATTTCTTTAGCTAGCTCAGCCGTTCGTTTTATAGTATCAACTTGTCTGTCATAATTTTCGTTAACAGCATTATCATCATACCTATTTAGTATATCATTCTTTCTAGTATTTCTAGATTTTATTTTATCTTCTAGCTGTTTTACTTTTTCTGCTTTAACTTCTCTTGTTAGTTTTTGATCTGAAAGTATTTTGTTTATTTCTTTTGAATCAGCTCTGTTCTTTTTATCTATCTGTATTAAAGCTGTTTTTTCATAGTCTTGAAGAAGATCAACCTTTTTAATTTCTTGATTTAATATTTCTAAACTTTGCTCCGCAACTTGTTTATGTTGTTCTTTTAATTCAGTTATTTTTTGCTTAGCATTAGGATCGTTACTTTTAACTAAATCATTTATTTCACTTTGTATTCTAGTTAACTCGTCTGATAATTGATTTCTTTTATCCTGAGCGCTGCTAGATGTAAAAGGAGATGTTGCTAAGTCTGCTATTATACCTGGAGACTGTAAAGTACCAGATATAAGACCACCACTTATAGCAGCTTCTTCCACACCGTCAAATATACTAACATCATCTTTACCAATCATCATGTCAGCCAAGTTACCTGATATTGCTGCTAAAGATTCACCAACAGCCTCTTCCATACCTTCACTAACAATACCTACGGCGTTTTTGTAGCTAAAAACACTTTTAGTTAAATAGTTTTTAACAGCGGAATCTAAATCAACCTTAGACATGGCTCTTATTGTTCTACTCATAGAACCACCTATAGTACCTAATGTAACAACTTCAGATAAAACCTCCGCTCCAGCTTTAATAGAAGCGTTAAGAACCATATCAACTTGGCTCATCTCAGTACCGTATATACCATTTGTTTCGTCGTACATTAGCGCTTCGTCTTTATTAGCATCGTATTCTTGACCTAAAGTAGTAGCACCAATAACAGTTAAACCAGCTCCACCGGTAGCTGCTAGTGTTGCAAATATAGGTATTTGTTGCGCGAACATTCCAGCAAACCACTCGGCCCCATCTGAGAAACTATCTATATCACCATAAGCCAAAGGTTCTTTGACTAACGTTAGTAATTCTTTCTCTTGCCAATCATCAATTATATTCATTGCCTGGTCGTATCTAGAGGTGATATTACCATCCTCATCTACTATATCTCCATATACAGCATCGGCTTGATTCATGCTAATTGGATTAAGTACATATGGTAGAGCTTTAAAAGCTGATTTTAAAAAACCATCCTCCATACTATTTAGAATGCTGTGATAACTTTCATATATCATATCACCCGTGCTATACAAACCTTGACTCATATCAATAGCTCCACTAGCAGCTAAAACACCCATCATAGCTAATGTTGACTGACTTCTCTTAGAAGCGTCTACATATTCTTTTAATATAGATTGATCACTTATTAAACCCTCTAAAATAGCTTGTTGAGCCCTAGCATTAGTTAGGGTTACTTGTGCGTTTTCACTTAGTATTTTTCTAGCTTCAAATTTAGTTAAATACTCGTCACCTAAAAGTTTTAGTTCCTTAGAAGCTTTATCAGCCTCCTCTTGACTATTGTATTCAGCGTTCTTAATAGCATGTATTTTCTTCTCTATGTCGCTAAGTTCTTTTGTGTATAAGTCAGCTTCTTGGAAGGTGTTCATAACATCTTCGGTTAAAATTTCGTATTTAACCATAGCGTCTTTAACCTGTAAATTTATTTCTTCAAACTTTTCTTTACTTTCTTCGTACAACCTCTTTCTATCACGGCCTCTTTTTCCATCTAGTTCTTCATCTACTTTTCTGTTTATCTCCTCGTAGATATTTCCATCGGTGTTCATTCTAGAAAACGTTTCGTGATATTTATCAACTTCATTTATTTGCTTCAACATGTCGTCGTAAGCTTTTTGATCTATTTTACCACTGTTTAGCTGCTTTCTAAGTTTAGACCTGTCTGATTTTATTTTATTAGCTTCATCTTTGTATTTATCAAGCTTTATGTTGAATGATTCTGTTTTGTATATCTCAATTCTCTTGTCCATTTTTTGAGCACTATTGAGATTATTGTAACCATCGGTTAAGTTGTTTTCTTCTAAATAATCATTAAAAGCAACATCCTGTACTATAGTTTGATAAATTTTATCTATAGGACTATTTATATCATCTAACTCTACGTTTAAGGAAGATTCTTGTAACTGCAGAGCGTACGTTTGGTCGTAATATTCATTTATCTGCTCAATACTAGTGTCATGTATATCTCGCTTTTCTTGCTCAGTGAGTCTTATTTTAGCGATATCATTCATTAGTTCACTTTCGTCAACATTATCGTTGCTTGGTGAATCCAAAGAAGTATTTCCCGATTTGAATTCCGTATCTTGTTGTTGATTGTTTTGAGATAGATCCATCTCTTGATTTGATGCTGTAGTGTTTTGCTCCACAGGCGCATCTTCTGTAGAGCTTGTTTGGTTTCCCGACTCATCAGATTTTAAAGTCGCTGTTAAACCCTTTTCTCTTAATTCAGCTTGAAAAGCTGCTTCGTCTTCCGGTGATACTGTTTTAGGTGTACCATCAGATAAAATATATTCTTTATCCATACTGTTTCGTTAGTTACCCGTTCTTATTGATTGTTTATAGAGAACCAGGAATATATTTATTTCCTGATTCTTTTTTAGTGGATACTTTATCATCTCCTGCTGGAGTTGTTCTATTTGCTATACCCATTTCCCATTGTTTTTGAAGATGATTTGTGTAGTATTTTACAATTTCTTCATCAAGCATTTTTTCAAATTTAGGATCACCAGCCATATTATCAACTATAACTTGAGCCATTTTATCACCTATTGGTTTTTCGTTTTCACTAGCTTTAGCTAAGCCTAATGCACTAGGTGTTTTTTTAGATAAATCTCTTAATAGATCATCTTTCATAACTCTTCCAAATATTATTTCATCATTTAATAGAGACTCCTTGTTAGTAGATTGACCCAATATATTAGCTCTAACTTGCCTTTCTGCTGCGGCTCTATTAAAACCGATATGATCCTCATTTAAAATCCTAGAAGATTTATTTAAAAAGTTATTACCCATAGTCCTAATGTTGCTTATAGAAGAATTGTCTTTTAACTTAATATGATTCTTTAAGTTTGTTATAGAAACCCATCTTTCCCCATCATTATTTATTATTTTTTCTAGTTTTTTTCTAGAGCTTAAATATTCTTTAGCAAAGTTTTCGTCAGCATCACTTCCGATTTCTCTATAAATATCATCTATTTCCCGCATTCTTTTTTCAGCAGAATCAACAGCCGTGAAGTCAGGTAGCAACACGCCTAACTCATCTTTTTCTGGACAATTTATTTCGTCGTCGCATTTTTTTTGAACTAATCTAGACTCATCATTTAGTAGGTTCATAACCGAAGATCCTTGTCTACTATCAACCCAACCACTCATTAGTTGTTTTTGATTATAGGCCGCAGCTAAATCTTGTCTAAAATTTTTATAAGCTTTTAAGGATTGAGACTTTGTATTTAAGTCTCTTATGATTAGCGCTTTAGATTTTTTATCACCATCTATAAAAGACAATCTTTGTTCAGACAAGTGATTAAACAAAGACTCGTACTCAGCAGCGGGTAATTCACCACTAGTATCTAATATCTTATTAACCATTGTATCTAATTGATACTTTCTATCAAAAGAATCTAGTGTTGCATCGTTAAATAGATTTTTATCGTACTTTCTAACGTTTTTCATATTGTATTTATTAAACTAAACCTGGACAGGGCGTTGGATACTCCATTATGTCATCGTTTTTTTTTCCAAAGGGAGAAGCACCACCAGCGGGTTGAACCAACATATTACCAACGTTGCTAACACCACTTGATATAGCGTCCCATTTAGCTTGATTAGCAGCAGCTGCTTGCTCTCTGTATGCTGCCACCTCTTGTTGAGACATACCCAATAGGGTTCCTTGTTTATCTTTCTCAGCGTTTCTAGACCACACCTCACCTTGTCTTTCTAAGTTCTGTAAATTAGAAGCCATGTCTCTTTCAGCTATTTGATTTTGCTGTTCTTGCATACCAATACTAGATGCCGCTTGTTGAGAAGCAATTTGACCTTGATTAGATAGAGCTTGAGCTACAGCTGCAACGCCGGAGCTACCAGCTGATTCTTTAACACCTTCAAGTATGTTAGCTTGACTTTGTTGAAACTGTTGACTCTCTAGTTCAAACTGTCTTTGATTTATGGTTAAATCCTCCATAGTATTCTCCATGTCTGCGTATGGATTACTAGTGTCCAACTGTGAATAAATATCTTTAAGTCGGTTCATTTCTTCAGCCGCTTTAGCTTCTTTTCTTTCAGCCTCACGCTTTGCTTTTCCAGCGCTGTGAGCACCTAAAGCCGCACCAGCTACGCTTAAACCTATACCTACTGCTATAAATGACATATTTTATTTTTTTAAATTAATATTACCAATAGTATCCATAGTCACCTCTAAGCATACCTTCATCATCATATCGATCGAAATCGTAATCAGGTACTGGTGGCTTGCCCCAAACTTCTTGTCTATACTTGTTTCTAGCAGCTCTTCTTTTAGACTGATGTCTCTCTCTTTCGTGCTCTCTTCTTTCGTACCTTTCTCTCCAATCAGCGTATCGATCATGAGATCTAACTGTTCTTTTACTTCTTCTTCTGTCTTTAGCTAGTTGAGCAGCACTAGATCTATTTACTGTTCTTTCTACTGTATCAGCCATGTCAGACCAAGCTCTAGCTGGAGCTATCATACCGTATTTAGTAGTACCTTTACCAGAAGCTGCGTCATAAGTTCCTCTAACTAATATAGCGTCTGTTTTATATGGGCTGGCTTTCTTATAAGCACTCTTTTTTCCTAGTGCACTTCTCTTGGCCAAACTAGCTGGAGCATTAACACCTGGATTAGCCATGAGTTTATGAGCGGCCATACCCATTGGTCCTCCCATTATAGCTGCAGCGGGCATTCCACCGCCAGCAACGTTATTGCCACCGCCAAATAAGCTACTAGCAGCACCTACGGCGCCACCTAATGCTTTTCCAACTTTACCTAGAAATTTATATGGAGACTTGTTTCCCGATCTCATTTGAAATGGAGCGGAGCCTCTACTTTTACTTGTTCTTGCCATAATTATTTTTAGTTATCATTTTTTTATCTAATTTTAGAGCTTTACTTATCTCCTCTATATCATCTAGTGATATGTCTTTATCACTAAAATCTTTTGCTATTACATCTTCCTCGACTTCTTCAGGTGTAGTCTTATCTGTAGCATGTACAGTTATAAACACGCATTCTTCGTGAGTGAATATAACCCTTTTAGTTCCTGGTGGTGTGATACCGTTATGTGGAGCTTCTACTGTTTTAACGCCATCTTCTGTTAGTATAGACATCTTTCCTTTCATCAAAAAAAATGGATGTTCTTTTTTGTGTATTTTTGTAACCAACAATAGATTCGCTGGATTAAATATTTCTCTAATGTAACAACCACCAGCAAATGTGTGTTTAACTGGATTCATTTCATTTAACTCATCACCAGTTATACCACCCACTTTAACTAAGTCGTTGTGTAGTGATGTTATTTTACTTCTATAATCCTGTTTCTTTCTAATCTCTTGAGCTACCTCCCAGGCTTCTTCAAAAGTGAATGTGTGTTTCAACCCCAATTCTTTTGTTTTATTTACAAATTGCTCTTCTAAATCTTTTTTAGATAGAGGATTATTTTTAGCTTGATTGTTTATTTCTTCAACACCCATTTAATTAAATTTAACTAGTAGTATAGTTACATTTTTTGTCTATTATTTACTATTTTCTGACACATCACATGCAGCAGCAAATATTTCTGCAGGTGTATAATCATTATTTTCAAACTTCATCTTACTATAATAACCAAGTATAGATGCTTCATTAACAGTTCTATTTTTAGCAAAAAATATAAAATCCACATCCTGCTGTGGCGGTGTTGTAAACTCACCTATTTCACATAAAACAGTAAAACTATTAAATTGTCCAGTATTAACCCCGTAAATGGCTTGAATATTCTGGACAACACCAATTTTAACTAACTCAGCTCCACTAGGATGTGTTTCAAATCCACCAACAGTTACACTAGGTGTAACGTAGTAGGCTATATCACCTTCTTCTAAAGAGTGATTAATATTGTTTTCAGACGAAAATGTCATTACTATTTGTGGCATAATTATTTATTTAGTTTCTTAATATTATATCTCCAGTTTGCAACTCCATGGTTTTACTTTTATATCCCCAATGTTCAACATGTAGCTTTAACTCTAAAGTGTAAGTGTCGTTAGTTACACTAGTTGTTGATATAGTGCTACTTACAACTTGTATTCTAACCCTCATTTCGCTGTCACCAGATTGTACAGAGTTTGTCCAATCCGATTTAGTTTGATCAACATTACTAAATTTAGGATCACCCAAAACACCGTTTCCACCACCACCTGCTCCACTCTTTTTTGTCCAATGTGCACCACTTAAGGCTCTAGCTCTGTATTTTATATCAAATGTATTACCATAATTATTTTTAACCATATAGAGTCCACTATAAGTGTGTGAAGCTGCAGCGCTTGAGTTCCAAGTTCTAACATCTCCATCGTTAATTTTAAGATCAGCTAGTCCAGCACCTAGATCTGTTAAAACTTTTAACGTTAAAACTGGATCTGGTCTTTGGTATATAACTTTGTAATGATAACCATCCCAACCTGTTCTATCAGTCAACCAGTTTAACTTTTCAAATTTGCTAGAAATAAAAGCAGAGTCAATACTAATTATGTATTCATCTCCGGTTCCAGCGTAGGTGTTTTCATTTTTACCAAACCTTTGATTAAAGTGATAAACACCCTTTGAGTTTAATTTACCTTCTAAAAGTATTTTATCGTTATCTGAAATATTGTACGGTACACTTTTATTGTATTGACTTGCGGAACCTGGTCTTAAAACCAATATATTCTTTTCTATAGTTTTATCGCTAGCATCTATTCTTTTTGTTATAGCTAATCTAAACATTGAGTTAGGAACTCCATATATTGATATTTTTCTACTACCACCCGAACTATTCATTTCTGTGTTACCAAATGATATTTTATCTACACCTTGTTTTGGTGTTCTTTTTTCAACAACTTCTTTTGTTTTAAAATCAAAGTTGTACTTTAGCTTAGTTGATTCTTTTATACTTTCTTTAGCTGTATAAATTAAGTCGTAAGTATATGAAACTATGTTTTGCTCACTATCTTTATCTAGACTTTTAAATTTTAATTTCAAGAAACTTTTATTATTAAACAACCTTTGTTGTAAATCTTTTCTTATAGAAGGTGCGTTTAGTATTCTACTGTCTTGTTTTGCACTAACTTTTAAAGTAGCTATATTTACAGCTTGATTGGTTTTCAATCTACCGAATATATTAAAAACAGTTTTTTGATTATCTTCCCCTCTATTAATAATACTTGTTTTTATGTTTATAGTTTTACTTATAGGTGTAATTTCAACTATATTGCCATTACTTAATGTTTCTTTAATCATTTTAAAAATTTAAATCTATGTTTATAAATGAACTATCACTTTCAGGCTGTATAACAAAAGGATTGTTACCAATTGGCTTTAAATTTATCTTCACACATTCATTTACAGTAACTAGAGCGTTTTTCATGCCGGTTACAAGAACTTTAACCTGATTATTAATAAAACTACTGTAGTTTTGTGAAGCAGCATTTACTAGTGATAAATTATTTTCTATGTTAGTTTCATCATCATCTTCAAAATCTGACCAAGAAAAATCACTAAAACTACCTATACTACTAGGTATAAATATGTTCGTATTAATATTAGAATCAGATAGAACTAAACCTATATTAAAAGGTTCTATTTCCGTTGAAGAAGAGATATTAAACTCATTGTAACTAGACGATGGTATAAAAATTTGAGAAGCATCAAAACCTGACTGCCAACTACTCATACTCACTATAAACATTGCTTCACTAAAAAATGTAGCCCCATGGTTACCCCAGTTTCCATAAGGTGAGTTTTGAAAGCCAGTAACTAACCAAGTGTAAATATCATTTTGTGGTAAATACTGATAACAACCAGTACCAAGAAAACTACCTTCACCAATTATATCAACTAAAGGCGTGTAGTCACCAGTAGCATATTGATGACCACATGGTTCGTTTGAAAACATATTTTTACTTCCATACGACATTAAGTCAAAATTCCATCTGCTAACAACGTTGTCGTTTATACCTTTTATAAAAAAGAAAGGACCAGTGAGTCTACTTATATTAATAGGCACCTGCTCGTCGCCTTGGAAAGTCATTTTTGCTTTACCTATCTCCGGTTGCCACTGAAAATCCACAACGCTCCAACTGTCATTTAAGTTGTTGTACAAATCATATTCAGCGACAACTTCTAGTTGATCTGATAAATCATAATTGTTAAACACTGGTGTACCCGAGAGTCCAGTGGCATAACCACTATCACAACCACCACCTGGGTTGTCATTAGTAGTTGATCCAAGATTTAAATACGGACTTTGAAAACCTGTTTCTTCTAAATCAAATATATAAACAGGGCTGCAATCGAAAAAATCCATCCAGTTGGTGTTATAACCACTGTAATTTACACTTGTTTGTAAATAGGTAAATCCTAAATATTCCACAGCTAAGATTATTTCTTGACCCTGAACAGGACCTAGACCGTCTTCGTTAACACCATGCACAATTAACTCAAATGATTGGTAATTACCAGCGTTTAACGTTAATTGACCAACGCAAACATAGTTATCGTTTTCGTCTAAATAAAACGCACCAATCTTAACACCTATCAAAGCTGATCCAGTAATCTCAACCCCATCTATTATAAAGCTATCAACATTACCAACAATTGCCATAGAAAAAGCGCTATTATCAGTGTACATTGGTAGAGACTGAGGGTTAGGATCTGCTGGAAATATTATGTTTGACAAAAAGTTTAATTCTAGATCAAATAAGCTAGAACCTTGTCCTTCAAAAAGTTGAGCATCACCATCTATATCTAAAACTATATTTGTATCACCACTTGGCACAACATAATTGTTTTCTAAAAAAGCTAAGACTTTTATTGTGTTTCCAGGCGCACCAGGTAAACCAGTGTCCCACATTCTAATTTCTGCAACACCGTTTGGAAAAGCGTTGTTTTCGTCATCTTGAAGTTCAAATGACCGGAACGTAGCACCCACAGCAGCAAGAGCACCAGTTCCACCGTATTCTATTGGAGCTTCAAATCCACCTTCATTAAAAGTATAACCGCCGCTAGGTATGTTTCCACCTATACTAAAATCTACACAACTAACTGTATAACCCTGGTTAGGTACTATAACCATGCTTATCGGAACACTACCATTGTCTATAACACCATCACCAGATATAGTGTCAATAGAAATAAAAGGTTGGCCGACATCTTGGTTTTGCCACAGCTCACTTGCTATAGCGTTAATGGGATAATTTACTATATTATAATTAACACTCATAATTAAAATTGTAAGTCAACTGATATTTCACTAGTAGGAGATGTTGGCATACCTTGCGATAGAGGCATTGAGTCTCCATTTATTTTAACAAAATATCTTCTATTTAAAACTGGCGAACCATCATCGTTTGTTGGAAGAGGTATATATGAGCTATCAGAACCAGATGTCCAGTAATCCGTGTCAGCCGCAAAAGCTCTAACGACAATGCTGTTACCAATGAAATCTTGAGCATTTAGATTTAACAAGCCGTTAGTATAGGATAATGGAACTCTAGTTGGTTGACCATTAAAAGATCCCTCATGAAAGTTGCCTTGAAATAGCATTTTACCACTTTCTGTTCCAGAGTACGGTCTTCTCCATATTTTAGTTAAACTAGGTATTCTTTGGCCATCACTATCAACTGCTCCATAATGTATATCTGGAAAGCTAAACGTGGTTAACGAAGGAGCCCAATTATATATTGGTAAACCATCATCATCAAACGTGTCTTGTACGTAGTTTCCAGCTGCTAGAGGGTCAACTGATGAACCCCATTCTACGAACGGTTTGTCTCCATCTGAAAGAGTTTGCTTCCACTCTAACTCATCACAATTGGTACAATAACCATTTGCTAATTGACCATTCCCATCATGCCATTCGCTTTGTCCTGAAACTTGGTTTGTAGGTGAACCCCATGGATTTATAACATCCTGAAACCAACCATCTTTACCAGCAAAGGTTCCGTAAACTTGTTGTACGAGTCTCCATTCAACAGCATTACTATTTGCACCTTGTATAGAAAAACAACTTGGAAGATATCCTAATGGATTGTCATTATTAAAAAAATCACTTTCGTTACCAGAAAACCAAGTGCACTGCCCATATTCATCATCTGTTAACATCAATCTCTCAGTTTCCATACTTAAATCACCTAACCCAGTAACACCGTAACTATCACCACCATGCCAAGGATAAAAAGAATTGTCATTCAACGGGAAGGGTAGCGTGTCACATATTTCTATGTATTTAAAAAATCCTGTTAATTTTTTACTAAGATCACTAGACTCATAAACAACTGGGTTGTAATACCTAGTACATCTGTTTGAAGATTTATTATTCCACCAATTTATACTTGCACCAGCAACAGTTACTTGATTGACCTCTGCTTGACCACTATAATTATGTGTAGCCTCCATTATTCTCATGTCTAAACTGTATAAACTACTACAGTGATCTGCTTCTATCCAAAAATTATGTCTAGATACAGATCTACCTTCAGATGGATTTATCCAAAACTGATTAATATATCTAGAACCTTCATATAACTCGTTGTTTTCTTTGCAACCAAATAGTTTATTTATACCTGTTGAGGCAACATTCTGTGCAAAACCGCTATAAGTAGTTGGTATACATTCGTCGTTGTATAATTGATTATAACCTAACTCAGATAATGTTAATGCGCCTGCTTCGTTAGAGAATTCTCCAGAAAAACCAAGCAAGGAACATCCATGTAACGTTATCTCTATTTTACCTGGAACACCGTCCCAGTATCCACTTATATTTGAGTGTTGAGATTGATTCTCATTTCCATTGTTCATTGTCATAAAGTCCGAACAAGGTGTATTTGAGTTGATTGAAGACGTTATGTAGTTTGTTGGGTGAGCATACGGTCTTCCAAAATCTCCATCAGCTGGAGCTGGATACGTTTCTTCATAGTATGGAAAACTCAACCCACTTTCAGTAAGTGGTGTAGTCCAAACACTCTCTGGAGCATTTATATTTAAATTACCAGCTGGGTATTGATTACCAGAAGTATCATAACCAAAAACTTCTTTAACGTAGTGTAAACTAAAAGTTCTATTCTCTGCATAAACACATGACCCATCATCTTCCGTAGCTAAAGGATTCCAGTTGCAAGCCGTGCTATCGGTACAACCCTCTGTTGTAAATTGACACGATCCATCATCAACATTAGCTTCTGGATTGTAATTTACAGCATTAATATTTGTACAACCCTCTACAACACCAATACATGACCCATCGTCTACATTTGCGGATGGATTATAGTTGATAGCTGTTGGATCTGTGCAACCTGTTACTGGGTAGATACAACTCCCATCATTAACATTTGCGTTTTCATTATAATTAAGAGCTGCTTCATCCGTACAACCAGCCAAAGGTAATATACAAGATCCATCATCTAAAACAGCTTCTGAGTTGTAGTTTATTGCTATAGGGTTTGTACAACCTGTGACCGGTGGAACTATACTAGAGTCATATACTATAACACTAACACTTAGCGACCCAGTGCTAACACCCATGTTATCAAAAGGTTGAAGAGTGTATGTTAGCGTTTCTGTTCCTTCTGTTACAAAATCTTCAGCAAAAGTTATAGACCACTGTATAGTGTTACCTTGTACTACCAGGTTAGTTTCTTGAGCGTCTGGAGCTGGGTCTGGAGTTGTGACAACAGGATACATTTCAACAGGTGGTAATCCAATTATACTAGTTATATCACCTGGGTATTGACTATTGTTAACATTATCTAAGCTAATAGAACCAGTTTTTAACATAGGTACCACAGAGTATGATGGATCATTACCAAAACCTTGTCTAGATAATGTAAAGGTAACGGTAGATCCCTCGTTAACTTGGTATTGATCAACTGTAAAACTAACATATGATGGTATACCGTTAACAGTGTCTAATGGAGAAGCATCACCATCTATATCGAGCTGCAAAAAAACTAAATTTGAAGCAGCCCAAGTTGTAAAAGCTGGATCTATATATGCTCTAACTTCAACTGTATTTCCAACGCTATTAGCTACACCAGTGTTCCACATTTCAACCCTTGTAATACCACTAGGAAGAGCTCCAGGTTCTAGATTTATTGAAAACCATGTGAAACCATTTTGTGGATCACTTTCTTGCACTTGAGTGTAAAGTTCGCCTGCTATTGTAAAACTTGACGCTGAAACCACATACTCAGCTATATTAGCTGGTTTTATAATCATTTTTATTGGAACTAAACCACCATCAGAATATCCATCTTGATCGATATCTAGTGACCCCCAAGTTTGATTAGTTTGAGCTGTTGTGGATATTAATTCTATAGTGTAATTTACAGACATAGTTAAGTTATTATAGTTTGACTACCATCTCCAGGTTCAGTGTTTTCAGAGTCGTCAACCATGTCACTACTTAATAATACCATAACTTGATTAGACACTGTTGTGTCAACCTCTGTGACAAGGGTTGGTTTACCTAAACCTTGAACACTAAACTCACTCAAATGACTATCAGATAAAACGCTTCTTTCAGCTCCATCTATTTTATTAAACCATTTTCCTTCTTTTTCAATAAACTCAAAAACAGATCCACCATCAGATAAGTCTGTTTTTATATCAGAAACATACCACCCTAATTTTTCAGATAAATTATAATATTCTCCATCACCAATTGAAAATGGTGTTCCATCTGGGTGAACATACGATTCATCTGCAAACCTTAAGATTCTAGATTGAGACCCCTCATAGTTTACTGTTCTAAAATTTTTAACAGATCCAGGCATGTCATTAAACATCACGCTAATAGAAGATGGTTCGTAAAATTCACAATCCTCTATACTACCACTACCCATAAAACTAGTGCAATCACCGTAAAAAGTATTTCTATTTATTGGTTTTCCAAAGTTGTTACTATTAGAATCTGGTTCTATTATATCTCTGTTCATTTCCCACGTTTGGTTTTTATATCCTGTTATATATTTACCACTAACAGAAACACCAGATTGAGGTATAAAAGACTTGAAACTAACCCAACCTTTTGAACTTTCATTAAAAGATATTGTTTTAGATTTAGTACTTGAATCTATATATTTTAATGTTAAATTATACTCGTCATTAACCTTATCATATGTACCTAGTAAACTTTTTGTTTTACTTAAATTTTCTCTAAACCAAGTTTTCATTCCAACCGATGATATTGGTGTTATACCGTTGTTTGATAAACGTAGTACAGCTCCTCTTTGAACATCTGTAAAATATAACCTATATTGATCACTAGCTAATGATTCTGGGTTATTAGATATACCATAATCTCCAACAAAAGGTATTGCTGTTCCAAGAACTCTATTTGATGCTAGTAACTGAGCATTTCCATCGGCATTAAATAACGCATCTTTGTTGGTTGTTATTTTTAAAACTTTATCTTCAGTTAAAGCTATTAAGTCAGTATCTCTTGTTTTCAAAGCCTTAATTGAGCCGTATGTTGGATTTAAATCTTTAGTAATTTTTTCTGACATATTAAATTCATTCAGGTTATTTACCCCTGATATAGAATTATATATACCTGAATAAATTATTGTACTACCCTTTTTCTCTTGACCGTACTGTAAAAATGTTGTTGATGCTTTAACACCCTTATCCATTCTAGGCGCATTAAAATCATCTCTTATTCTATCTGATTCAACACCATTACCAAATGAATAACAGTTAAACCACCCTAGTTTTATTGGGAATTGCCAAACCTCAGATTCTATCTCGTAATAACCAGTAGCCGTTGAAGATGGTTCAAAAACAGGACTATTATTATACGTTGGTATATCTGTGTCACCTTGTATTGGTAGGAAATCCATATATTTAAGAACTCTAGATAAAGTTCTAGTTCCACTTCTATGCTCAAACATTAAGTACTGTCCAATTAGTATATCTTCTGTATGGGGAGTAAAAGTTACACCACCATCACTAGAAGATTCTACACCTATTATTGATGTTGTTTCAGTGTACCCTATATGAAAAACTCTATGGTTGGTACCTGTCATTGTTTGTGGAGTGTAAGCTGGATCAGCTGATAAAGTAACCTTAGAATTATATGGTGCAAAGTTTGGAGTATTTTTATTTGTTAAAACCATAGGTATTGCATCTGAAACCTCATAGTATAAGTCTAAACCAACGTCTTCTTTAGGTTCCGTTTCCCAGACAGCTGCGTCAGCAGTTGGTATAACAACTTCGCCACCAGAAACATTTTGATCAACAAAAGCTATTCTAAGAGCTTCTCTACCATCATGACAAATCTCACCTCTTGGATCCCAAACAGCTGTGTCTATCCCAGCTGCACCAGGCAAACCCGTTATTGGTCCAACCGCTAACTTATGTAACTCTCTATCAACTCTTCTAAATTCAACTCTAAAACCTTCTCTACGACAATAATCCCAAGAACCACTTGTTTCACCATTGCATGGTGGACATGAAGTTGTTTCAACTCCATTGTAATTATAATAAGGGGAGTTACCAGCTGGACCACCGCCAAATGGGGCGCCACCTATACCTATTAATTCATTACCAGTACTGTTGTTTACTTCAGTAGGCGTTCCAGTTCCCGTCGCTTGTAACGTGTTGATTATACTTTGGTTGTTTATGTTAGTGTCGTAAAAAGGTGTCCAAGCCCAATTGTTAATTCCTCCAAAATTAGAATCGTTACAATCAGATATTTGTTGACATATTATTGAAAAGTTTTTTGCATTAAACCTTTTCATATCCTCATGTGTACCAACTATTTCGTACACTTCACCGTTTGGATCGTCTGTGAATCTAAATTTTGTTCCAGGTTGTTTCATTTTTATATAAAAAGCCTGCTCAGCAGCACCAGCAAAACCCCATTCATCTACGCCATTTCCACTTTGAGGTCCATCAACGGTGTGACCTGAAATAAATATTCTGCCTAATTCACCATTTTCAGTTGGATTAAAATTAGCACCATCTTGATAACCAAGATCAATTCCAGTTGGCTTGTAATAATTAGCGTGTCTCCATTGATCTCCGTCCCAATTCCAATTACTGTCAAGAACACTTCCATCACCAACCAAGTCAGTTGTGTTTGGGTTTTGTGTTTGAACAGCTCCTTCTAACTTACCGTATCTTAATCTAGCTGAATCTATAAATAGTCTATATTTTATATCACCCTCAACTCTATATCTAATCCAAGCCCAATAACTTCTACTTGGTTTACCAAAGTTAATAAGATCATAACCATCGCCACCGTAATTAGATTCAAAAGCATGTTCATCACCTTGTCCTTCATCACAACCTAAAGCTATAAAATTACCGGTATCATGTAGGTCATATGTTCCACCGGCTATGTTTGTGGCACCTATAACATCATGAAATCCATATTCATAATAACCATCTGTTAATATATCTAGTTCAGCGACATTTGTTCCGTCTGGATTATCCGCTGTATATTGCGATGGAACACTGGAGTCGTCAAACCAAAGATAGTTAGTCCTAGGTCCAAGAGTTGCAGCTGCTGGATTAGCTGGGTTTAATCTCTGAGTATCTATATATCCAAAGTTCATCGCAGAGGCATTATCGTAATCATAACTCTCTCCACTATATTTTAAAACTTTGTCTTTTAAAACCTGATCTTTCTCTACTTTTACAAAAAACTTACCATCAAATTCTGGTTGATTGTTTATAACAACCTCTTCCATAAATTCTAAGTAGTAAGTTAAACCAGAAACGTTACCAGCGTTTTGAAATCTCTCTAACATGTCAGCAGATTCCAGAAATGGTTTATTCCATTTTATAACACCATCATTATCAATGTTAACTCCATAGTATGTAATAAACCTCCACGTTCTACCTTTTAACTCCAAACCAGCTGCATTTCTACCAACAACTCTTATTTTTAGATCACCCTTAGCTGTATAGTCGTCTAAGAAACCATCCCAAGCGTCCTCGTCTATAACAATATTAGTTTCGTTCATTAGTAAAGTTGGTGTTATTGTTTCTGGGTTAACAACTATACCTCCGGCAAACATATAGTCATATTCTGTGTTTGTTAATTCTACTTTACCTATTATTCTTTGATCTACTTTTATAAAGTCTGGAGCATCAGGTTCTATTGCTATTATTTTGTATCTAGCTTTTTCCACAACAGGTTCGTTTGTACCATGTTCGTTTTTTAATATTAAATACGTGTCTTCGTCTATTTTATTTCTATCAGCAGAGTTAAATGATAACCATATATTACCATCTTCAGCTTCATACCATCTGTCCATTACTAAGTTGTAATACTCGTTAGATGTTTCCTTTACATAGTATTTAACGTACTCCATCCAGTCTTCAGGGTTACCAGATTCAGTAGAGGATGATGTCCAGTTTTGTGTTAATTCAAAATGATTAGCAAAACTAGCAAATTGTTTCTCTACACTAGTGCCTCCATCTACAACAACGTAATCAGATACATTATTAGAAGTCATATCTAAATAGTTGTTAGACATAACAGTTGTTTCTCTACCATACTTATCTCCAAAAACCATTCCAAACCTATAGTTTCTTATTGTTTTTATTGATTTTTTAGGACTTTCTACACTAGCTGTGTTTTCTGTTTTTAACGATTGAATTAAACCAACCGTGTCAGACATATCGTAACCTTGCGTAAAGTTACCATACATTATTCTATTTGCCGCCACTTCTTGACTAGCCGCGTATCTAGGAACGTTATCCCAAGGTCTTAACAATTGATCCTTTTCTAAAACCTTGTGTATCATTTCTGATTTTATTGGTAATTCACCAAAAACCCAATTTGTGTTCGTTGATGATGTAGTAAATAAATCCCATTCTGGATCAATACCTCTTTTTACCGACTTAACAACGTAGCAATTTGGAGATGTTGTAGTTTTGTAAAGAATATCAACTTCCACGACATCTGCATTTCTAGTTGTTTGATGTGGTATGAAATCTTTTATTACTAACTTTCTTAAGTTATTAACCATACCTAAGTTATATCCTCTTCTATGATCGTAATCAAATCTACCTGGTAAAAAAGCTAGTTCAGACCAAGGTGAAAACGAAGAGTATTCACCGTCAACATATTTATATCTACAAGCGAACCTACCCATCTTCAACTCAAATAGTGGTTTTCTCTGTTCTAACTCTATATTCCAAACACCTGAACCGTCAATGTCGTTATCTTGTGGTGTTAGATTTGTGCTAACCGAGGTTATGGTTACTTGTAAAGTGTCGTTAAGTGGTTCGTAAATATCAATAATACCCTTTACTGTAGCTTTTAACTCCTCAGCTAAAATATCTTCTGTAAAAACCAATATGTCATTTACTTGCCAAGCTGGAGCGTTTGGTGATAGAAAAAACCCAGTTCCAGTAAATGTAATTATACTGCCTGGGCCAAAATCATCGTTATTTTCAACTATATTAACTATGTTTATATTACCACCGTCTTGTAAGCCAGGTAGTGTAAAATCAAAATTCAAGCCAACTACATCAATTTCCCCATCTCTATCAGATTCACTCATTTCTAAGGTTGGTGCTTGTTTAGGTGACTTTCTAATAACTGTTATGTGTTCTTCTTTTAAAAAGTTGTTAACGTAGTTAGATATAGACTCTTCAGATCCAGTTTCAACAATACCATCATTGTTAGTATCTTCTGGAGCGAAATTTATTAACACATCATTGTCTTTGGGATCATTTAACTTTAATATAGTGTGAGACGTGTAACTTGGAGTTCCATTTTTACTTCTTCTTATATTTATTTTCTTAGGTTCACCTTTGTTGTCTGTCCAAAATAAAAGATCATCTATAACATTTATTGCTGATATTTTTTCTCTATTATCAAAATTTAAAACTCTTTCAGCCTCAAACTTAAAAAAACCAGCTGCCTCCCAGTTTATGTTGGTAACTTCGGATTCTAATACTATGTTTTTAACACCGTCTATTTCAATTACTTCCTTAACCTTATTGACTAACATTTGAAAACCAGCGTCAGTAAAGACCATAACACTCATACCAACTCTAACGTTAGATGCTATATCATTTAAAATAGGTATAACATTAGTGTCACCACTAACGCTATTTAAACCTATAACGCTTTCTTTTGGAGACGTTATGCCCCAAAAATCTGTTACTACAGGAACAGCACTTGGTTCAGAAACACCAACACCGGAATCAACTTCTATTATATTGTCTATAAAATATTTAGTTGAGTTAATAGAACCTGGGTTTTCCAGTACTTGAGGCATTCTTAATCCTGCTATAAAAAAATATGATTTATTTGATTTTTCATCAGCTATACTTCCAACGCTAGTTGTTTCGTTGGGATTATCAATAACTGTAACGTACGACTGTACAAAATCCACGGTAGCGGACTGTATTATTTTGTTACCTTTTACATTCTGTGCGGATCCAGAGTCACCTACACCATCACCATCTCCAGCTGTCGTTCTGACCTGAATATTCATAGCATCTCTATATTCACCTTGTGGGACTAATCTCTCATCAAGATCTTTGTTCATTTTACCACCGGCAAAACTATGTTTAATCTCTGGCATATTTTTATTTTATTTGCTTACTCACTCCTTTTAAGATTTGAGTAAATTCTTCCATTTTAATATTTGATAATCTTATTTTTGCTTTTCTAGTTTCAGCAAATTTTTCTCTCTTGAATCTTTGGATTAAGTATTCTGGCATATTTGATCTTGTAGATAAAACACCATAAGCTATCCACTTGTAAACCGCTTCTTCACAAAACTTGTGAACAACCATTTCACTGTCAGTACCTAATCCATCACTTATGTAATCTAAAACAACAATCTTAGATGAAAGAGTTGAACTAAAATGTATTAATCCCCTTTGGTGATCAATATAAAAAGAACCATGCTCATGAGAGTGTTGTGGATCCAACCCGTATCTTCTACCAAAGTTACTAAGCTCTACTTCAGTTGAGTCAGTTGTGTTTGGACTGTTGTTTGTGGGTTCACCTTGGTAGTTTTCCCAAGAACTTGATGGTACTTTTTCTATTAAATTTTGATCTCCATCAAAAGTGTATGTGCCATCATCTGATTGAGCTATTGCAAATGGGTTAGAAGTTTTACCAGTTGGATATAAGTTTCTCTTTATACCATCATTTCCAATAACCGATACCTTTACGTAGTTAACATAGTCTTGAGGAAGTATCATTGTTAATGTATTTGGGACTTCTATTTCTTGAGACTTTATTGATCTAAAAACATCGTAAGACAACTCCTGAACAGCACGCATAGCATGAAACTGAACATCAGATCTATTGATCTTGCTTATTATCTTGTTTTCACCCACGTAGATATACATAAAAGCATTTATTATATTATCTAAGGTAACAAACTGGTAGTTTCCATAGTTAGAGGAGTTACCAAGATTATAATACTGCTCTTGAGTTTGATTTATTAATCCCATAATTAATCGTTTTGTTCTTGTTTAACGTTAGCTCTATCAGACATACCAATTTCAACTAAACCAGGTTTCATAACTACAACTCCAGCTAACTGAAGTATTCTATTTACTAAATTTTCTTCTTCAGATGGATGTAATGAAAAATTAACTAAAGTGTTAGAAGATCCATTATACAAAGCTCTTCCTCTAACAACAATGTAAGGCCAATTTGGTTTATCAGGTTCTTTGTAATATGCTACATTAATAGTGTATGTTTGAGTTTCACTATTACTTGGATAAATTTTTATCTTTGAACCGTTACCTTGAGCACCTGTTGGTGGTTTATCAACGTATACCATTCTATTTAGATTAGCTTTTGTTAGTGGGTTGTTTTCTGTATACAACAACTCATCTTCAGTTAACTTAGTTATTTCAACACCATTGTAACTAACACTAATAACTTTATACACGTTGTTACTTAAGCTATACTCATTATCACTTCCAGGTGATAAAGAAGTACTCCTTTTAAAACCCGCTAGTTTAAGCTCAATAGATTCTACTATATCGGAATAATCTGCTTGGGTTTTATTTTTTAATTCAGCTGTTCTAGTGTTGTGAAAATAACTATCATATATTTCTCGTTGAGCCTTGTTGGCCATTAAGTTAAATTCTTGAGGAGTCAAATAACCTCTTTGTTCTTTGTTTGTTAAAGCTAAAACTTTTTGATATACATCATCTATACTTATCATTGTATTTATTTTTTATATGGAAACTTTTGATTTAGCCAATTTTTACGTTTACTACAACCACAGTCTTTTTTACCAAAAGCGCCCATGGATATTTCCATTAATGATTTGAGACCAGTGGCTTTCGTTATTTTTTCAACAGTATCACCAAGTCCTTTCGATTTATTTGATTGTTTCATATTATAATATATTTTACTTTATTATAGTTACATAATAAGCGAAAAGATTAGCATCTAAATAAAAATAGCCACTCCTTTCGGGTGGCTATCTTTAGTTATTAAAAGATTATTAATTTAATCTTTTTTCTATATTAGAGTATATCTCCATTCCTTCGTCAGTTTTAAACCAATGTGCTAAAGCAGTGTATGGATGCTCATCAAAGGGTACTGTCATTATTTTTCTACTATTAGATGACCACATAAAATGTCTTTGATCACTAGATAGTTTTATTATACCTTGTTCAGTGGCTCTTATTCCAAAGTTTCTAAGTTGTATGTTATCATCGGAAACTAAATCTAAAAACAATTTAGGGTTGTTTCTAGCAAATAATAACAAATCTCTTTTAAGTTCTTTAGAACTCATCTTAGATACCTCAGATCCTATTTCTACTCTCATTATAGCTTCAGCCATATCTATATCTAAATTTTTAGCTACAGATAACGCTTCAACCTCGATTTCTAACCAATCTAATTCGTCTTCAGCTATCTCAACAGGATTGTACTCGTAAAATAATTTATCTTTATGTGGGTGGTATAATGATAAGAATTTTTGTAGTATAACTTTTTCTTTTGGAACAAATAAAGAACCATCTCTAAAGATTATGTGTTCCATTCTTTGATCACCCTTCATTTCATCAACAAAAACTGTTCTTTGGTTTTGACAGTATTTTATCTCTCTTTCGTACCCAACTTCTTCATCAAACCAAAATAAATTACAGGCTCTCATGGAGTAAGACACTGGTTTTTTATTTCCAACTAAATAATACATTCTATCTTTTATCTCCCACTTATTAACTGTTGCTTTTGGTTTAACTTCTTTAACCTTAGGAGTTTCAACCACCGGTGCTTCTGCAACAACCGTTTCTTCAACTATAGATTCTTCAACCTTAGTTTCTTTCTTTTTCTTTGTCATAATATAATATAATAAAAATTAATAAAAATATAAG
>CEUT01002673.1_pt1 | contig 24648 bp, 36 predicted proteins | sample 531401 | NCBI WGS metagenome assembly CEUT01 (sample SAMEA2622821, study PRJEB7988) | marine metagenome | biome: marine biome (ENVO:00000447); feature: surface water layer (ENVO:00002042); material: "saline water (ENVO:00002010), including plankton (ENVO:xxxxxxxx)" | depth 5 m | reverse complement strand
GTTGAAAAATTCTGTAACAATGATACTTGTGAGATTGATTTAGAAGCAATAAAAGAAACACAAGAAGTTTAATGGATATAGGTAACACTCCACTAATAAAATTATCAGATAAATTATACGGAAAACTTGAATCAGTAAATCCAGGTGGTTCTATAAAAGATAGACCTGTTAAATACATTTTAGATAGTATGGATTTAAACAAAGGTGATACGATTGTAGAAGCCACAAGTGGTAACACAGGTATTTCATTAGCTATGATGTGTGCAGAACGAGGATACAAATGTGTAATTGTTATGCCATCAGATATGTCAGAAGAACGAAAGAAGATGATGGAGTTCTTTGGAGCAGAACTACACGAAGTAGAAGAAGGTAACTTTGATGTAGCAATAGCTTACAAGGAATATCTTGCCGATAAAAATGGTTACATAGAGTTAAATCAATTTAATAATCCATTAAATATTGAATGTCACAAAAATACAACATTTGTAGAAATAATGAATCAGACATCTGAACATATATCAGCATTTATATTAGGTACTGGTACGGGTGGTACTTTAATGGGAATGGCTCACGGAGTTCAAGAATGGGATATGCCAACAACACAAATTATAGCTGTAGAACCAGCTGAATCACCTGTAATGAGTGGTGGTGAAAAAGGACTTCACGGTATACAAGGTATAGGTGATGGTTCAAAGTTTTTAGTTGATATGGATTTTGTAGATGAGATAATTACTATATCTACAGAAGAAGCTAAACAAAGAGCTTTGAGACTTGCAAAAGAAAATGGTTTATTCGTCGGTGTATCCGCTGGGGCAAATGTATTAGCATCTGAACGATGGATTGAAAAAAATAACCCACACTATCCTGTAGTGACAATTCTATGTGATAGGGGTGAGAGATATTTTAGTTGTTTTTAAAAAAAAGCTTGGAACTTAAATAGTTTCATCGTAAATTAAGGTTACAATGTATTATAACATCTTTACAAAGAGAACAAAACAAGGTGCTGAAGTTCATTTATGGGACGACAAGGCAGGGTATCAAAAGTTTAATTATAAAAATCATGCTTATATAAAATCACCTTCAGGTACATATACTTCATTATATGGTGACAAGTTAAAAAAAGTAACTTATTGGGAACAAGAAGATATAATGAATGGTAATATATTTGAATCTGATGTACCACTGGATACGAAAATATTGATTGAAAGATATGGTGATTCAGATGAAGTGTCCGAAGGACATACAAAGATGTACTTTGATATTGAGGTAGAAGTTACAGATGGTTTTCCAGACCCAAAAAAGGCTGAAAATAAAATAACATCAATAGCATTATATGATAAAACTACAGAACAATATTTATGTTTAATTTTAGGTAATGTAAAAGGTTACACAAAAGATAATGTAACAATTGAATCCTTCAAAAGTGAAGAAGAATTATTACAAAGATTTTATCAAAAGTATTTAGAAATAAGTCCACATATAATAAGTGGTTGGAATGTTGATGGGTTTGATATTCCTTATCTGTATAACAGAACTACACGAGTTTTAGGTACAGAGATTGCAAATTGTATTTCACCTATAGGTGATGTGTTCTATTCAGAAAATAGAAACAAATATAAGATTGCAGGAGTATCAGTTCTTGATTATTTAGCATTGTATAAAAAGTTTACATATACACAACAATCATCTTATCGATTAGATTATATTGGACAACTTGAAGTTAATATCGGTAAGATTGATTATGAAGGTACACTTAATGATTTATATAAAACAGACATAAATAAGTTTATCGAATATAACTTAAATGATGTTAAGATTGTCGATGAGTTAGATAAAAAATTACAATTGATAGATTTAGTTATCAGTATTGCTCATCTAGGGCATGTCAATTATGAAGATGTACAATATTCTAGTCGTTATCTTGAAGGAGCTTTATTAACATACTTAAAGAGAATTGGTGTTGTTGCTCCTAACAAAAATCTTCAAGGTAAAAGAATGATGGACAATAACGAAAAATTCACAGGTGCTTATGTTAAAGAACCTATCGCAGGTCAGTATGATTGGGTATATGATTTAGATTTAACTTCAATGTATCCTTCTATTATTATGTCATTGAATATATCACCTGAAACTAAAATAGGTAAGTTATTAGGTTGGGATGTAGATGAATATATAAAAGGTGTAAAAAAAACTTATTCACTAGAAAGTAAGGGTAAGATAAAAGGTACTTTCAATGAAACAGAGTTAGCTAGTATGTTAAAATCAAATTCTATTACAATAGCGACTAATGGTGTATTATATAAAAATGACAAACCAGGTTTGATGTCTTCAATACTTTCAAAATGGTTCGATGAAAGAGTAGAATACAAAAAGTTGATGAAGAAATACGGTGATGCAGGTGATGATGAAAAATATGGTTATTTTAAAAGAAGACAGCATGTACAAAAGATTATGTTAAATTCATTGTATGGTGCATTAGGATTACCTGTGTTTAGATTTTTCGATAGAGATAACGCAGAAGCGACAACAGTTACAGGTCAAAGACTTATTAAATTTACAGAACAGATAACAAATAAATATTATAACAATAAATTAAATGATGACAAAGATTATTGTATTTATACAGATACAGATTCAGTATTTTATTCAGCTATACCATTAGTAAAACAAGAATATCCTACAGCTGATTTGACAGATGATAAATTTATGACAGAACAGATATTAAGAATTGCAAAAGAAGTTCAAGACTTTATTAATAAAGGTTATGATTTATTTGCTACTAGATTTTTAAATATAAAAACAGAACATCGTTTTGATATTAAACAAGAGTGTATTGCAAAGAGTGGGTTATGGATTACAAAAAAAAGATATGGACAATGGATTATCAATGATGGTGGTATTACTTGTGATAGACTAGATGTCAAAGGTTTAGATATTGTTCGTAGTTCATTTCCACCAGCGATGAGAGATTTAATGTCTAAAGTTTTAAAAGACATTTTACATAAAAGAGATAAAGCAGAGATAGATAACTTGATATTAGAATTTAAAAAGCTAATGAAAGAAAGTGATATAGAACACATTGCATTACCTATAGGTGTTAAAAAAGTAACAAAGTTTATTGATAAACATAGTAAAACAAATACTATATTTTCATCAGTTTATAAAGGTACACCGGTGCATGTTAAAGCTGCAATAATGTATAATGACTTGTTAAAGTATTTTAAAGTAGGTGGACAGTATAGTAAGATTGCAAATGGTGAAAAGATAAAATGGGTTTATTTAAAAGAAAATCCATTAAATGTACCACAAGTTGCATTTAAAGGACACGAAGACCCACCAGAGATACTTGATTTTATAAATCAGTATATTGACCATGAAAAACTTTTTGAAAGAGCTTTACAGAAAAAATTAAAAATGTTTTATGATTCTTTAGATTGGTCAGAACCTATTGATAAAGCACAGACACTTGAAAGATTTTTTTAAAATAATGCTTGGAAAGTATAATAATTTATTCGTATATTGTAATTATAACAAGGAGATGGTTATATGATATTTACATCATCAAAAAGAATAGGTCCTATATCTACAGGACACAGACAATGGAAAGATGACGGTCATTGTCAATTTGTACACGGGTATGGTAGATATGTTGAATTTACATTTTCGTGTGAAGAAAGAGATGAACGAGGTTGGGTTATGGACTTCGGTGATTTAAAAGATGTTAAGAAATGGTTAGAAGAACAATGGGACCACAGATTACTCATTGCTCACGATGACCCTTTAATTGGTTTATTTGAAGGACTACATAAAGTGGGTGGTATTAATTTAAACGTAATGCCTGAAGGTTATGGTCCTGGTATTGAAGATTCTTGTAAATGGGTTTATGACAATGTGAATCCAATGATACAAGAAAAAACAAATGGTAGAGTTATAGTACAAAAAGTAAGAGTCTATGAACACGATAACAATTGGGCGGAGTATGGATTATAACAAGAAACAACCTCTAGGAGAAACTTATACTTGTCTTCAAGGTGAGGGTAAATATATGGGTATTCCTCATATATTAATTCGTGTTACTGGTTGTAGATTGAGATGTCAATTTTCAAATTCATTTTGTGATACACCGTATGCTTCTTGGAAACCTGAGGGTGGTCAATTCACATTAAATGATATTGTTAAAGTATATGAAGATAATCCTCAGATTAAACATACAATGATTACAGGTGGTGGACCTACTTTATATGGGAAATTGTTACAAGAACTTTGTATCATAGGTAAGAAATATAATCACACTATCACAGTTGAAACAGAAGGTTCTGAATTTGTACAAACAGTTGCAGACAATATTTCTTTATCACCTAAGTTGTCAAATTCAACACCAGTTCCAGGTACTTGGATGCCATTTGCTAATCGTGAAGTTACAGAGGCTGACAAGAAGAAACACGAAAAGTGGAGATGTAACTATGATGCTATGAAACAATTAATTGATAATCATCCTGACTATCAGTTGAAACCTGTTATATCAAATTTATCAGAGTTGGCTGAAGTAAAAGAATTACAGAAAATATTAGACATACCAAATCATATGGTATGGTTAATGCCTGAGGGTTTAATTGAAGAAGAATTGAAAAAGAGAAGAGTTTGGTTGATGGAATTATGTACTGAACTAGGTTATAATTACACAGAACGATTACATATCATAGCATATGGTGATAAACGAGGAGTATAAATGATTGAAGTAATAGGTTGGTTAGGGTTTGTAGGTTTGATTATAGGTTATATTTTAAATGCTAAGAAAAGTATAACTTGTTTTTATGTTTGGGGTTTAGGTAATATACTAATGATGGTATATGCTGTGATGATTGATTCAAATCCTCAAGTCGCAACAGCATTGGTAGTTTTATTAATGAATGTTTATGGATATATAGAATGGACAAAGAAGTGAAAAAGGCTATATTAAGTTTAAGTGGTGGATTAGATTCTACAGCTTTGTTATTACATCTTATTGATAAGGGTTATGATAGTATTCATACGATAAGTTATTATTATGGACAGAAGAACAAAGTCGAACTTGATGGTCTAGCTCGTATCTTACATTATCTTGAATATTCTGGACATAAGATACCAAATAAAAGAATAGATTTGTCATCAACATTCAATTCTTTTAATTCATCTTTAACAAATTCAGACATCGATGTACCGACAGGTAAAACAGACGAGTCTAAAATGAAATTAAATTTTGTTCCAAATAGGAATGCTATCTTTTCTTCTATACTATATGGGTCAGCTGTATCTTTATCAAAAGAACAGAAGACACGAATAGATGTATGTTTAGGTGTTCATGCGGGAGACGGTAACATTATACCACCTGATTGTACACCAGAGTTTTATGAAAAATTAGAAGATGCTTTTAAGATAGGTAATGTAGATACTGAAAATATAAAATATTATCTACCGTATGTAAATCAAAAGAAATATGATATAATCAAAGATGCTCATAACATCTGTGATAAACTAGGTTTGAATTTTAAATATATTTTTGAAAATTCTATATCGTGTTACAATGGTACAGGTTGTGGTGAATGTGGAGCTTGTACTGATAGAATAAAAGCTTTTGACAAAGCTGAATTGGTAGATGTTACAATATATGAGGAGAAATAATGAGTAAATTAAAATATGCTAATGGTAATTTAATTTTAACACAAGAAGAAAAACAAAAAATGATTGAAGAGGCTGCTAAACATTATGGTAATTATATGGATGCTTTGAAGATAGATTGGAGAAATGACCCGAATAGTTCTGACACACCGATGAGAGTTGCAAAAGCTTTTGTTAATGATTTGGCTGAAGGTTGTTATAATGAAGGTCCGAAGATTACAGCATTTGATAATCTTGATAACTATAATGGAATGGTCTTTCAAGGTAGTATTACTGTAAATTCATTCTGTTCACATCATCATTTACCATTTACAGGTGTTGCTCACACAGCTTACATTCCAAGTGAAGAAGGTAAGATTATCGGTTTGAGTAAATTGAATAGAATTGTTGAGTTCTATTCTCGTAGACCTCAAGTACAAGAAAACTTAACAATGCAGATACACGACCATATTAATTCTGTGTGTACTGATAATAAAGGTGTAGCTGTGATGGTTTCAGCTAATCATATGTGTGCATGTGTAAGAGGTGTAAGGCACAATGCTACAATGAAAACGAGTAAATTAAGTGGAGCATTTAAGAACGCTGCTCCAAGACAAGAATTTTATAATTTCGTAGGAGACTTAAAATGAAAACATATATAAAGTGGAAAGAGTACGATGATTATATTGATAGAATTTGTGATTGGGTTGACCAGTTACAAAGATATCAAGGACTAGAGTTAGGTGCAGTTTACGGTTTACCACGAGGTGGACTTCCAATTGCAGTTTCATTATCTCATCGATTAAATCTTCCATTACTAATGGATTATTATGATAGAAAAATTGTTACAGATAAACAAATACTAGTTGTAGATGATATTGCAGATACTGGTGAAACATTAAAAGATTTTCAAAACAAACATAATGTAATATGTACATTTCATTATCACGAACAATCTATAGTTAAACCTGATTTTTATTGTGAAGAAAAAGGTGACAAGTGGATTGTATATCCTTGGGAAACTGAAGATAGTGATGAGATACAAGATTACTTAAAAGAGGAGAATGTAAATGAGTAAAAAGAATTTTATATACTTTCCTTCTTTCTCTGCAGGTGCTATGGGAAATCAGTTAGAAAAGAATTTAAGTTTAGATAATGATATGACTATTAGATTTTATTCTGATGAATTTCCAGAAAGATATAGACATAGAGAAATGTTGATAACAGCTGGTCATCATTTTAAAGATGATGATTATAGAAACGATTTGGGTCTAACTGATAAAAATTTAGTTATGGGAGATTCAGGTGGTTATCAGATTGCATCAGGTGCTATCAAGTGGAGGTTAGAAATCAGAGATAGAATATTTAAGTGGTTAGAACATAATTCAGATGTCGCTATGAATCTTGATATTCCACCGAAGATTAAATATGAAGGTAAATATGAAGAGTGTTTACAAATAAGTAAAGATAATTTTAAATACTTTGCAGATAGACAATCAGGTAATACAGATTTTTTAAATGTTATTCAAGGTACTAACGAACACGAATATATGAGATGGTATGATGAAGTAAAACAATTTCCATTTCAAGGTTGGGCTGTCGGTGGTGGTGGTAGAAATCTTTATACATTTATGTCAGGTGTAATGACAATACTAAATGGTAAAGAACATTTAAAAGATGATAGTAGATGGATACATATTTTAGGTGTTTCTAAAATTAAAGATTTCTTGATGTTAGAACAATTACAAAAGTCTTTAAATGAGGTAGGTTCAAATATGAGAGTTACAACAGATAGTTCATCACCAGATAGAGCTGTTGTATTTGGTTCTTTTTATTCAGGATATAGTATTAAGAGAGCTACATTCGAATCAATTAATATACCAAAATATGATGAAACATTTAAAGATTTAGAAACTAAATATCTTCCACAAATTACAGAATTTGATAGAGAGTATCTAAAAGATGCAATTACTTGGGACCATACATTTGATTGGAAAGGTAATTGTACTATGGCTATCAGATTACATAATTTTATGGTATTTAAACAAGCTATTGATAGATGTGTTTATTATGTAAATAGTCATCCATATATACTTGAACAGGCAGTTTCATCTGATATGTTTAAGTTATTAAATTCAATAGATGAGATGGTTAAAAGTGATAAACCATATGAAGTATTTCAAAGATATAAACCTCTGTATTTGAAATTAAGTAATGTCAATACGAATACAGAAACAAAACAACATTCATTTTTTTAAATAGGAGAAAACATGCAGAAAGTAAAAATAGATAGGTTCATTAACAAATATAGTTTAAATGGTATAGTGAACACAGTTAGATGGCAAATCAAAGATGGTACTTTAACTACATCATTTGTAACAGATGATAAAGGTTTGATGGGTAATGTATCTGTAGATAATGTTCAAATTGAAGACGGATTGATGGGTGTCTATACAACAGACCAACTTCAAAAGTTATTAAATGTCGTATCAGATGATGTTGATATTAGTATAGTCAAAATTGATGATAGATGTGTGAAGTTAAAAGTTGGAAGTAGTGTGGCGAATGTAGAATATCCGTTATCAGACTTATCTGTAATAGGTACACCACCAAAACTAAAAACACAACCTGTATTTGATACAAAGATAAATGTAGATAGAAGATTCATTGATACATTTATTAGAGGTAAGTCAGCATTGTCAGAAGTTAATAAATTTACTTTAGTTAAGAATGGTGAATTAAAACTTGTGATAGGTCATTCTTCTACAAATACAAACAGAGTTACTATTCCAGTTGATGTTAGTGAAAATAATTTAGAAAATAATATGTCATTTAACGGTGATTGGTTTAAAGAAATATTATTAGCTAACAAAGAGTGTAGTTCAGCTACATTTGAAATATCAAACGATGGTATTGCTAAGATAAACTTTAAAGTAGATGATTATGATTCTACATATTATATAGTAGCTATGCAAGAGGATGCAGAGTAATGGGTTGTAAGAATAATTGTGGCTGTAAACAAAAGTCTTATTATGAATTAAATGTTCCCGCAGGAACATATTCTTCAGATAATATATTTCGTTTATTTTTTGAAGTTATTAAACATAGAACTTGGCATTTATTAAAACACGGGAGGTGGGTAGACTAATGAGTGAAAATTCTTTATGGGTAGAAAAATATAGACCTAAAAATTTATCAACTTATATAGGTAACGAACATCTCAAAAGTAAAGTAGAACTTTACTTACAGAACGAAGATGTACCTCATTTGTTATTATACGGTAAAGCTGGTACTGGTAAGACAACATTGGCTAAAATTATTGTAAATAATATTGATTGTGACTACTTATATATAAATGCATCAGATGAAAATAGTGTAGACGCTGTAAGATTTAAAATTAAAGCATTTGCATCAACTGTTGGATTTAAAGAAATGAAAGTTATTATTCTTGATGAGGCTGATTATCTTACACCAAATGCACAAGCAGCTCTTCGTAATGTTATGGAAACATTTTCAAAACATTGTAGGTTCATTCTTACTTGTAATTATGTAGAGAGAGTGATAGACCCAATTCAATCAAGATGTCAATCATATAAAGTTGTTCCACCATCAAAGAAAGAGGTTGCACAACAAATGGTTAGTATCTTGAATCAAGAAAATTGTACATTTGAACTTGATGATATAGCTTTGATTGTGAATGCAGGTTATCCTGATATTCGTAGAGTTATTAATTCAGCTCAAAGACAAGTTGTTGATGGTAAGTTGAAGATTGATACTAATTCAATAATTCAAAATAATTACAAATTACAATTATTAGAGATGTTATCAAATGGAGCGAAAACAAAAGACATAAGACAATTGATAGCAGATAATTCAATAAATGATTATTCAGAATTGTACAGATTATTATATGATGAAGTAGATAATTATGGTAATGGTAAACAATCTGAATGTATCTTAAATATAGCAGAAGCTCAATTTCAAGATGTAAATGTAGTAGATAAAGAAATAAATTTTATGTCACTAATAATAAGACTAGCGAGGGTAATAAAATGAAATTAAGACCAGTTAATGATAAGATTGTTGTAAAATCAAGTAAAAAAGAAGAAGTAGAAAAAACAGCAGGTGGTATTATTTTACCAGACACCGTAACTGAAGGTACATTATTAAAAGGTACAGTTGTAGCTGCAAGTGAGGGAATGTATTCAGCACAAGGAACAATGATTCCATTAGTAGTAAAAGAAGGTGATACAGTTTTGTATAGTAAACACGCTGCAGTTTCAGAACATACACTTGACGGTGAAGAATTTGTACTAATGAGTGTTAATGAAGTTATGTCAGTTGTGGAGGATGAATAATGAAAAGATTTAAAGTAGAAAAGAATAGTAATTTAAATCAGATGTGGATAACACTTCACGAAGGTCCATATACACCTGATAGAATTTTGAATAAAACAGGTTGGAAGTCAGAAGATGTTACAATAACCGAAATTAAAATGTATGAGGGAGAAGAATAATGCAACAAGGACAAGTACCTGATTTAAGTAATGTAGATTTAACACATGCAAAAGATATTGTATGTGACGAGTGTGGTAATAAAGGTTTTAGACAAACTATGATGTTAAAGAAACTATCTGCATTAGTGTCACCAAATGGACAAGAAGCTATCATACCAGTTATGGCTTTCGCTTGTGATAAGTGTGGTCACATTAATAAAGAATTTGAAGATATGGATGTCAAGTAATGCCAATGTATACCTTTAAATGTAGAAACTGTGGTCTTGAATTGGAAGAGATGAGACAGATGGGAGATTTTAAAGAACCATTATGTCCGAAGTGTCAATATGACCCAGAAGCTCAGGGTAAATACGAAAGAATGAAAAAGATATTCAAGCCAAACGCTAAGCCAGGTTCTAAAGATGGTTCGTGGGATTTTGGAGGAAAGTCAAAATGACAATTATAAATTGGCTCAATCAAGTTTTGGTTGAAAAAAAAGATTGGGATTCATTTTCTGAATCAGAACAAAAAACTTTCAGTGCATATATGATAAATAGATTTTTGTCTATGGATAAAGATTTTATAGAAATAGTAAATTATTTTCAAAAGTATTCAATAGGGTTTTTAGAAAATAAAGACATATATAATTTTTATCGTCATCTATTACCAAAGGGTAAAAGATTTAATCGATATATAAAAGGTAAGAAAGATAAAAAATATAAAGAATGGTTAATTGACATTATCAGAAACCATTATGAGGTTAGTAAAAGAGATAGTATTACTTATTTAGAGTTATTAACTAAAGAAGACTTAATAATTTTACTTGAAAAATACGGTGTCGAAGCAAAGAAAATAAGAGAGGTTACGAAATGAAAGCAATAAAAGAATCATCAAAATATAAAACTGATGATGATAATAGTATAAATGATAAAACAAACGCTATCAGTTATATAGAAGAAAACTATCCAGAAACAGCAAAAGCGTTTCAAGAAATTCAATTTGAACAATGGAATACTTTTTGTAAAAAACAAATGGATTATGGTCCAAGTAATATATCAATGGGTACAGCATTATCAAATAACGATGAAAAAAGATTGAGTTTAGTAGGTTTAATAGTTAGAATAAATGATAAAGTTCAGAGATTATTAAATTTAGTAGTTAAACATAATAGAGAAGCACAAAATGAACCAGCTATAGATGCATTTAAAGATTTATCAGTATATGGTATAATTGCACAAATAGTACAACAAGGTAAATGGGGGAAATAAAATGGGTAAACAAGTTAAAAAACACGGTTATAGTTGTAAATTAGTCAGAGTAGTTGATGGTGACACTTGTGACGCGATGATAGATTTAGGGTTTGATGTATGGGTAAAAAATAGAATTAGATTCTATGGAGTAGATACTTGGGAATCAAGAACTAGAAATAAAGAAGAAAAAGTCAAAGGACTAGCAGCAAAAGCTTATGTTAAAGATTTATTAGAAAATTCAGACGAAGGTAAATTTTCAATCATATCACACGGTAAAGGTAAATATGGTAGAGTGTTAGGTGAACTATTTGTTAAGGGTGAAGAAAAATCAGTAAATGAGTTACTAAAAGAAAACGGACATGCAAGTGCTTATTACGGTGGTAAGAAAAAAGTGTTTGGAAGTTAGTAAAAGTTTTCGTAAATTATAGAGTAAACAAATGGCTAACAGAATATCATATTCACAAATATCTATGTTTTCTACTTGTCCTCATAGGTGGAAACTAAATTATATAGATAAATTAAGAGTTTCAGAATCTAACATTTATTTAGTATTCGGTACTGCAATGCATGAAGTTATACAAACTTATCTTGAAGTTATGTATCACGATAGTGTAAAGAATGCAGACTTACTAGATTTAAAAGAAATGTTGTTAAGTAAACTTATAGAACAGTTTAAGATTGCAGAAGAGTCTGATGGTAAACCACCTTGTACTAAAGAAGAGTTAAATGAATTTTTTCAAGACGGTGTAGATATACTTGATTTTGTAAAAAAGAGAAGAGCTGATTACTTTAGTAAAAGAGGTTATGAATTAATAGGTTGTGAAGTTCCAATTGATGTTGATTTACAGAAGAATATCAAAATGATTGGTTATATAGATATAGTTATTCTAGATAAAATTACTAATACAATAAAAATCTATGATATAAAAACATCTACTCGTGGTTGGAATAAATGGGCCAAGAAAGATGAAAACAAAACACAACAATTGTTATTATATAAACAATTTTATTCTAGACAATATAATCATCCGATAGAAAAGATAGAAGTAGAATACTTCATATTAAAAAGAAAACTATGGGAAGAAGCTATGTTTCCACAAAAGAGAGTACAGAAGTTTTCACCGGCTAGTGGTAAACCAAGTTTAAATAAAGTGGCTGTAAGACTACAGAACTTTTTAAATAAAGGTTTCACCGCTGAAGGTGAGTATTCAGAAACAGGTTTATATCCTACACCTAGTAAAAAGGCATGTAGATTCTGTGAATTTAATCACACAGAATATTGTAGTCAAGGAGTAAAATAATGAGATTTAATTTAAGGTTGTCACTTGACGATGTCATTTCTGATGATGAACAGAAAATATTGGAAAATATAAAATATTGCAGTAGGTTAGTAGGTAAATCTTTTAAAGTAGTTTTTTGGAATCGTGATGTTTCTGAAACTGAAATAAAAGACTTTATAAAAAGAAATGAAGAAATGTTATTTAATTTAAACACTAAAATTACAAAAAAAACTTTTCCAGAACATGCATGGTTTTTGATAAACTCTAATGGAGATAAGTGTAAAGCACATTACTCATTTTCAGGTAGTGTAATAAATGGTATCGCGAGTTATATAAAAATAGTTAAACATTTAAAAAGGATAGAGAATGAAAACAAATCATAAAACTTTTAAAGACGACAGAGGTTCATTTACAGCAATTGATTCAAAGTATTTAGATATAAATTGGGAACAAATCAATGTTGTTACAAACGATAATAAATTTACTTTCAGAGGATTACATTATCAAGATAGTCCAGCACAAACAAAATGTATTAAAGTTATTCAAGGTAAGATATTAGATATATTAGTTGATTTAAAAACTAAAGAAGTTAAAACATTTGAGTTAACTAATGATGAATTTTTATTTGTTCCTAACAATTACGCACACGGTTATTTAACATTAGAACCGAATACAATAGTTACTTATTTAGTGAAAGGAAGATATAATCCAGATTCTGAACATAGTATGGTTTGGAAAACAATACCAAAAGTAAAAAATATTGTAGATAGTTATTTACAAGGTTGTAATATTTGGATATCAGATAAAGATAAGGTGGGTAAATGAAAATAGCCATTGTAGGTAGTAGAAGATACGAGAACAAAAAGAAAATTAAAGATTTTATATTCAAACTTAAACAAGAATATGGTACAGATACTATTATTGTAAGTGGTGGTTGTAAACAAGGAGCTGACAAATATGCTAAGAAATATGCATTAGAGTTAGGATTACAATACGAAGAGTATCCACCATTTCACGAAGTTCATAATTTATATTGTCCATTACCAGAATCAAGATACGGGAAAAATTATAGTGTAAAATACTTTTTTGCACGAAATAAAATAATAGCAGGTGTGTCTGATATGATAGTTGGATTCATTCCAGACGGTATAGAAGGTAAGGGTACAATTAATTGTATAAGTTATGCTAAAAAATTAAATAAAAAATATGTAATTATTTCATAGGTTTTTTTAATTTATATATATTTATATATACATATAGATATATAGGAGATACAATATGAATATAACAAAACTAACATCTGTTAAAGTTCTGACTAATTTATATGAACAGTTTAAGGTTTTAACAGTTAATAGTAAAATGAATTTACAAAAAATATCGAATAGGTCAGTACATCTGTATATGACAGATGAAGAATTTAGAAACAGAATTGACACACACGATGAACTCACGATAAGTGGCAGTAATTTTTAATTAAATCATAAGGGGAAAATAGGTTATGTCCAAAAAGAAAAAGATTTTACTTTTATCAGATGATTTAAGAATGCATTCAGGTATAGCAACTCAATCAAAAGAATTTGTATTAGGGACAATACATAAATATGATTGGGTTCAATTAGGTGCAGCAATAAATCATCCTGAAAATGGCTCTAGAATTGATATGAAAGATGCCTTGAAAAAAGAATATGGTATAGATGATGGCAGCTTGACAATATATCCTTGTTCTGGTTACGGTAACGAAGTTATATTAAATGCGTTATTAGAAGAAGAAAAACCTGATGCTATACTACATTTCACAGACCCAAGATTTTGGATTTGGTTATACAATATGGAACACGAAATAAGACAAAACATTCCTATTATGTATTATAATATTTGGGATGATATACCTGACCCATTATACAATACAAACTTTTACAGAAGTTCAGATTTGTTAATGGGAATATCAAAACAAACTTATGGTATTAATAAAAGAATACTTTCTAATTACGATTATGAAGATTGGCAAGTCAAATATGTTCCACACGGAGTATCAGAAAAAAGGTTTGAAAAACTTGACGACGCAGACAAACGAAATGCAGAAATGAAAAAAAGATTAAATGTTGAGAATTATAAATATAAAATTCTTTATTTAAATAGAAATATAAGAAGAAAACAGCCAGGTGATTTTATTCTAGCATATAAATATTTTATGGATAGTTTAACACCTGAACAGAGAAAAGAATGTTGTTTAATATTTCATTCAAATCCTGTTGATAATAATGGTACTGATGTACTTGAAGTAGTAAAAATACTCTGTCCAGATTATCCTGTTATATTTACACATAAAACACCAGGTTTTGCACCGTTAAATGATGAAGGTATGAAAACATTGTATAACATATCAGATGTATATATGAACCTTGCATCAAACGAAGGGTTTGGACTAGGTTCTTTAGAAGCATTGAGTAGTGGTACACCAATTATAGTAAATGTAACTGGTGGATTACAAGACCAATGTGGATTCAAAAATAAAAAAGGTGAATACTTAACTGCTGATGATTATGTTGAATTGAAATCTAATCACAGAGGAACTTATAAAGAACACGGAGAATGGGTTGAACCAGTATGGCCTAGTAATATAAGTTTACAAGGTTCACCTCCTACACCTTACATATTTGATGATAGATGTTCTGCAGAAGATGCGGCCATAGCTTTGAAAAAGATGTATGATTTAGGTGAAAAGAGAAGAGCTGAAGTAGGTGAAATAGGTAGACAATGGGTTCAAAGTGATGATGCAAGAATGACATCAAAACATCTATGTGATTCATTTATTGAAAACATTGACACTTGTTTAGAAAAATGGAAACCGAGAAAACGATACACAATGGAGGTTATTTAATGAAAAAAACTATGTTAATACTAGGTCCAGTTTCATCAAGAAGTGGTTACGGCGACCATGCAAGAGATGTTTGTTTATCTTTTTTAGATTTAAATCAATTTGATATAAAAATAGTTGATTGTCCTTGGGGTAACACACCTAGAACTGCACTAAATGATACAAAAAATTCAAATATAAAACGAATGGCAGATATTTTACATAAAAGTAATGAACAACCTTTTCCACAACAACCTGATATATATGTTGACATAAGAATACCAAATGAATTTCAACAAATGGGTAAATACAATATAGGTGTAACTGCAGGAATAGAAACAAATGCTGTATCTCAACAATGGTTAGAAGGTTGTAACAAGATGGATTTAATTATAGTACCATCAGAACATTCAAAGAATGGATTTCTACATAGTACATATGATATGACTAATTCTAAAACTAAAGAATCATTAGGTCAATTAAAATTAGTAAAACCGATGGATGTTTTATTCGAGGGAATCAGAGAAGATGTTTATAAACCAATTCATCACAAAGAAATAGATAGAGAATTTTTTGATTGGTTAAATGAAGAAGTTCCTGAAAAATTTGCCTACTTGCATGTTGGACTATGGGGTAAAGGTGGTTACGGTGAAGACAGAAAAGACATAGGTAAACTTATTAAAGTGTTTTGTGAAACTTTTGCTAACGAGAAAAAACAACCAGCATTGATATTAAAAACAAATGGTGCAGGATTTTCTATACTAGATAGAGAATCTACTAAAGCGAGAATACAAGAAGTTAAAAATATGTTTCCGAAAGATATAAAGTTACCTAATGTTTATTTGTTACACGGTGATTTAGAAGAAAAAGAATTAAATTATCTATATAATCATCCAAAGATAAAAGCAATGGTTTCATTTACTCACGGAGAAGGATTTGGAAGACCGTTACTTGAAGCTACATTAACTGGTTTACCTTTGATAACTACAGCTTGGAGTGGTCAATTAGACTTTACAGATAAACATTTAAATATTTTGATAGGTGGAGAAATGGCTCAAGTTCCTAAGTCAGCTGTTTGGGAAAATATAATTATTGAACAAAGTCAATGGTTTAACATAGATGAAAATATGGCTAGAAACGCATTACAGCATATGTATCAGAATCATTCACATTGGAAATCAAAGGCAAAAACAATAATGGAACGAAACAGAAGAGAATTTACTTTAGATAAAATGACAGAGAAGTTAAAATTTATTTTAGATAAACATATGACTGGTTCACCTAAATTGTCAACATCTAAAGAGTTAAACTTACCAAAATTAATCAAGAGGAGCTAAATATGAGTGAGAGTCAATTAAATATAAAAAATGGTAGCCACATAGTAGTTAAATGTCCACTATGCAGTGAAAAAGGATTACATATAATCTCAGCAGGAAGTGGTGAAGATACACGACAATGTTTAAATTGTGGTTATGTAACTGCTCCTAGATTCAAGTTAGGGGGACTAGGTAAATTTTCAGTTCCCGAATTTAATAAATTAACAAGTGATATGAGAGAATGGGCTAAAGAGGCAGATGATTTTATTTGGATTCCAACAATAATGACTTTACCGTTTGGAATGTTATATCCTTTTAATGATGAAAAAGGTGATATGGTTTGGGGTTATTCTGATATGATTGATATACCAGAGGAACAACAGAAAAATTATCCAGTAGAGGGAAAAGAAAATGAATTTTACAAAAGTAAATATGATACTGATAATCAAATAGTTTTTTTAAGTTTTCTTGAAGGTATGTCTCATATAAATAATAAAGTAAAAGAGTTACAAAAAGGTAAAGAAGATGCCTAAAGAATCAAAATCACAAAAGAAGATAAGTCATCATAGAAGGATTTTAACTGAACAGACAATTCAAGAAAGACTTTTATTACCAGGATTAGTTGTAAGATTTGCATACAACAAACCTACAGTTTATGATAGAAGACCTTTATTATTTGTATTTCACAATGATGGTAATTTAGTTTACGGATTAAACTTAAATTATTTACACGAATCAAGGGTACAAAGATTTGCAAAGTTAGCACAATCACTAACACCTATCACAATGGAAAATTTATTAGGTGTAAAAGAAGAATATCCTAGACTACAGTTATCAGTACGAAGAAAAGCATCTGCAGTAGACGGTAAACTTTTATATAAAACTATAATACCTAGAGATAGATTCTACAGAGATGCGTATCGAACATATAAATTGAGTTTGGCATCTTCTATGAAACTTGTAAATTATGATTGGGATGTAATTAGGAACCAAAAAGGATTTGGAAAAACAACAGCGGAAGCTGTAAAAAGAACTGGTTTAATAGATGACGGTGATGTAACAGAAGGAATATAAAATATGAAAATAAGTTATAGTATATTAACACATAATGAAACTGAATCATTAGAAAAACTAATTGACTTTTTAGTTACACATAAAGACGAAGAAGATGAGATAGTAATTCTTGATGATTATTCAGATAATAAAGACACTATAAAAATACTAGATAATAGTGTAGGTGTCTACGACATAAAATTTGAACAAAGAAAGTTAATGGGAGATTTTGCAGGTCAAAAAAATCATTTAAAAAATATGTGTACAGGTGATTACATATTTAATTTAGACGCAGATGAGTTACCTACTCAAACATTAATAGAAAATATCAAACCTATACTAGAATCAAATCCAACGATAGATTTATTTTGGGTACCTAGAATAAATACAGTAGAAGGTATAACAGAAGAGCATATAAAAAAATGGCGTTGGCAAGTAAATAGTGAAGGTTGGGTAAACTTTCCTGATTATCAAGGTAGAATTTGGAGAAACAGACCAAACATTATGTGGAAAAATAAAGTACACGAAGTACTAACGGGTTATAAAGAACATACTTATTTACCAGCAGAAGAAACTTTTTGTTTTTATCATCCGAAAGATATAGACAGACAAGAAAAACAAAATCAATTTTATGAGGAGATATAAATATGAAAAAAGCATTAGTCTATGGGGCGAATAGTGAAATTGGTAAAAAATTAATTGAAACTTTAAAAGAAGGTAATGCATATTGGGTTAGAGGTGTCGATATAGAAGATTCAGATAATGAAACTCTAGATGAATTTATAGTAGCAGATTTAACAAAAGAAAGTAGTGTGATGACTACGATGTTTTCTGATACTACACCTTTTGATGAGGTCTATCAGTTTGTTGGGACTAAAAAAGGTAAGACAGCCGATGAAGTAACGACTTCAACATTAGTTAACATCAATACTTTAAATTATGCAAGAAGGTACATGGTAGGTAAAATAGTTTCTTTGTCTACAAACAATAAATTCATTGAAAATTTATATTCCTTATTTGACAAAGATAAAAAAGTAAAAAGTTATATTCGTAAGGTAAATAATAAAACTAAAGTTGATGATATTATTTCTGATATCAAAAAAGAAAATAAAAAAAGTTTTAAAAAACTAGGTAAAATGTAAATGATACGATTGTTAAAAAAACAAGATGTGCCTTTTTTAAATATGGTTAGAAATGAATGCAGTAGATATCTACACGACAAATCTACACATACTTTGGAAGAAGCTTATGATTGGTTTGACAATTATTATAATGGTTTATTTTTTATGTATGAAATAAATGAAAGAAGTATAGGATATTTTAGAACATCAAGGTGGAAAACTGAAAACAATATCAAAAGTTGTTATATCGGTATGGACATACATAAAGATTATCGTGGAAAAAAGTTAGCTACAGTAGCTTTTGAAGAAGCTATGGAATATATAATTAATAAGTATGATATTCAAGTATTCAAATTAGAAGTGTTAGGTAGTAATCTACGAGCTCAAAATTTATATGAAAAATTAGGGTTCAAGAAGATAGGTGTTGAATTACTAGAAGATGATGAGAGTATTATTATGGAATTAAAAATTTAATAATGCTTGGTAATTCATAAAATTATTCGTAAATTATAGGTAATAAAAATAAAAAGGTTATAAAATGAGTGATATTAAAATTCCATTATTTAAGGTAAATATGTCAGAAGATGCTATAAAAGAATCTTCTAAAATTTTAGGTTCAGGATATATTGGTCAAGGACCAGTTGTTGATGAATTTGAACAGAAACTTTCAAATTATTTAAAACTTCCAAACTTCGCAAATGTTGTGACTACTAATAGTGCGACAGCAGCTGAACATATGGCATTACATATGTTAAAGACACCGAGTAAATTGACAAAAATGTTTCCAGAACACGGTGGTATGACTGTCAATGATTGGCCTGGTATGGAATGTGGTGATGAAGTTTTATGTACTTCTTTAACTTGTACTGCTACTAATTGGCCAGTACTTGCTAATAATTTTAAAATAAAATGGGTTGATGTCAATCCTGACAATCTTAATATGGATTTAGATGATTTACGAAGAAAAATTACACCTAAAACTAAAGTAATTTATTTTGTACATTGGGGTGGTTATCCAGTTGATTTAGATGAAGTAGAAAAAATAAGAACAGAAACTTATAATATGTATGGTTTTAGACCTATAGTAATTGAAGATTGTGCTCATTCATTTGGTTCTAAATATAAAAATGAATATATAGGCAGTCACGGTAATATATGTACATTTAGTTTTCAAGCAATTAAACATTTAACATCAGTAGATGGTGGTATGTTAATTACACCACATAAAGAACATTATGAAAGAGCGAAATTACTAAGATGGTACGGTATAGATAGAGAGAACAATTCTAAAGATTTCAGATGTGAAGCTGATGTACTTGAGTGGGGATTTAAATTTCATATGAATGATGTTAATGCTTCTATTGGCATGGCTAATCTAAAAGGTATAGATAAAATTATAAATAGACATAAAGAAAATGGTAATTATTACAATGAACAACTAAAAGATGTTGCAGGTGTAACTTTACTTGAAAACAAAGATGATAGGGAATCTGCTTATTGGATTTATTCAATGAAGGTAGATAATCACGATGGTTTTATGGATTGGATGAAAGAGTGTGGAATAATGGTAAGTAGAGTTCACGAAAGAAATGATAAACATACTTGTGTTAAAGATTATACAGCTATGTTACCTAATCTAGATAAAGTAATTAAAAAGATGATTTGTATTCCTTGTGGTTGGTGGGTTACTGATGAACAAAGAGAATACATAGTTGATTGTATAAAGAAGGGTTGGTAATGACTGATTTAAAATCCTCAGTAACTGAAGTCGGTGATTATGTGACTCAAATAATACACTTTATCGGTGGTGAAAAAAGGACATATCATAATATTGATTCTAAATCAATTAGACAAGGTCAGTTCACAAAGTTTAAACAAAAAGATGGTACCTGGATAATGATTAATGACAAAAATGTTTTATGTATTGAGGTATTTAAAGAAGAGAGTATAAGTTAATGAAAAAATGTTTAAAAATAATACCTGTTTGGTTAGGTAGTAAAAGAGATTTTAACGGTAACAGAGACACAAAAGACTACATAGATGATATAATTAAGAATGAAATTGAAATAGAAAATGGTATGCATGTAGATGTATGTTTTACGATTCAAAAAACAAAAGATGAAAAATTAAATAGTTTATTAGATAAATATAATAATACAAAAACTAAAAATGGTAAAATTTTTGTTAGAAAAAGAGAAAACACAGCTTTGTCATTTGGTGGTTATCTTTGGACATATACACAATATAAAAATGACTATGATTATTTTTTCTTTACTGAAGATGATGTTGTGTTATTTAGAGATAATGTTATAAAAAACTTTGCAGATTATTTAGATAAAAATAAAGATTGTAGTTTTCTAGCTTTAATGCCTATTATTGGCGATAAGTGGTGTAGAGAAAATATATCTCCTCTGCATGTACAGGCAGATGCCTATATGCCAAATCTTAAAAGACTAACTCATTATAGTCATGCAGGAGGTGGTATAGGAATGACAACAAAAACTCATATGGATTTAAGTTATCCTGAACCAGAAAAAACTTTAGAAACTTGGGCGTATGAAAATATATACTATCAGAAGAATACATACTATCCAGACAAATGGGATGAGTTAGAGATACCTGAAAGGTTTGCAGAAAAAGAACAACAGATACAGAGAGAAGTTAATACTAAAGAAGCTTATTTTGAGAGATTTAATGCATTATTGGAAACAGCTACTCCAGAAGAGTTGGGGATAATAAATAGAAAAATATTATATCGAGAGGATGTTAAACAAACACTACAAAATGGAGAAGGTTTGTATCGTGTAAATCACGAGGTAGAATTTACAGCGACAATGCATAGACCTTCTGAAAATATAACAATACAAAATCATCCTGATTATTCTAATCTTGGCGGTAACTGGGATTTACATACAAGTCTAGTAGACAGACTCAAAAAAGGTCATAAATGTATAGATTTAAAAGAAGTAGAAAAAGAGATGATTTATATGTGGCCTAAAGAAAATGATTTAAAAATGATAAATGAATATAGACATATAAAAAGAAAACAAAAAGGTGTTTTTTAAAGATGATATATTATCAAGTAAGAGAAGACAAACTAATAGGATGTGATGAATGTGATTATCTAGGTGTACATTATGATGATATAAAATCTGGTGAAATAGAAACATTACCAAAAGATTATGATGGTTGGTTTCCATTTATGCCATTATGTTTTAGTATAGGTGATTGGGGTGTAAGAAGTGGTATTTTTAAAGCATTAAAAACTAAGTATCCTAAAATTAAAATAGCAATTCCCAAAATGAGTACAATACAAGAAATATGTAGTACTGATGCTTATTTTAATAATCAGTTAAATACTTCATACACATTAGGTAATGGTGAGATGATAAACCCAGGTGAAAATATGAAAAATGTATTATCTAACAATCCATATATAGATGAGTTTTTTGATAGTGGTAAATTCTCACTAATTTTTACAGACCATGATAGAGCATATACAGGTTTACAAAAAATAGATGAGAAAATTTATTCAGTTGAAGAGCCACTAGCTGAACAAATTTTAAAAAGATTTGGGTTTACAGATGAAGATATAAAAAATATAGATTCATCACCACAATTATATTTTAATTCAGATGAGATAGAAAGAGGTGATGAATTGATAGATAAATATATAGGGAAAAATAATAAATACGGTTGTTTGTTATTTTCAACAAGAATAAAAGAATTAAACAAAAGATGGGAAGACAAAGTCTTATATGAAGACGCAGAACGATTCAGAGATTTACCAGTATTTTATTATTCATCATTTGATTTGGATAATACTGAATGGGCTAAATTTTTTCCAAATAGATTTGATTTTAGTAAATTAAATTTAACCATAAGAGAACAATTGTATATAAAATGTAAAGCCCTATTTAATATAGGATATCAAGCAGGTATGACAGATGCGTGTAGTGGTTCTGATAGTGAAATAATAACTTTATGTCCTTATCCAACTATTGGTTCAAACAGAGTTAGAGGAGTAAAGTATAGATTTTTTAATGGGAGGAAATTATAAAATGTATATCAAACCACAAGTATATTCATCATATCAAAAAAATAACTTAGGTTTAGATATTTATAATACAATTATATCTTTAAGACCACAGAAAGTTGTAGAATTTGGTATTTTACACGGGTATTCTACATTGTGTATTGCTCAGGCTTTGAGAGATTTAAATTTGGGTGGTACATTAATTTCATATGACTTGTTCGATGAATTTGAATATAGACACGGTAGTAAAAAAGAGGCAGAAGAGTTAATAACTAAACATAATTTACAGGATACCGTAACAATAAAATATGGTGATTTTTATAAATGGTCAGAAAATCCAGATAAGTTTGATTTGTTACATTTAGACATTGCAAATAATGGTGATGTAATTAAGTTTGCATCAGAACAATTTGAAAATAAACATATTCTATTTGAAGGTGGTAGTGAAGAGCGTGATAAAGAATCTTGGATGAAAAAATATAAAAAAACATCAATGTATCCTCTTAAAGATGAAGTGAATTATGAAATAATAAATAAAAAATGGCCATCAATATCATTAATTAAAGGAAAAAATGTTACAATATAAAGATATAACACCGATAGTTGTAAGTTGGAACAGAGCAGAAAAATTAAAAAAATGTTTAGAATCTTTAGACAATTGTCCTAAAATAATAGTGTGGGATAATGATAGTAAATCTGAAGAAAAAAATAAAATGATAAATATGGAAAAAGATTTTAAGAATGTTAGATTTATTTATCATAATGAAAATTCAGGTACTGTAACTGCTTGGAATAGAGGTACTATCTTGTCAGACACAGATTGGGTTTTACTAACTACTGATGATATGTTTTTTGATTTAGATTGGCTGTCAATCGCAAATAAAGTTTTAGATGAAAGGCCACATATTGAACAGCTTCATTTAAATTCATTTAATGCAATGTTAATTCATAAAAAAACTTTTGTAAGAATGGGTTGGTGGGATGAAGGTTATAGTACATATCCCAGTGCAGAAGATGACGATTGGTATATGAGAGCTACAGCTATCTTAGGTTGTTCACCATATGTAGGTATACCAAAACACATAGAGTGGCGTACAACAGATGAATTTAAAAAATGGTTTGAAGAAAAATATATAAGCAGACAAGAAGAATGTTTTAACAGACCAGATAATTTTATGTACTGGTGTAATTCTGATTTTTCACCACATCCTATTGTAGGTGAAAAAACAACAACTGGTAATTCTGAAAATGATAGTGGAAATACTGATGCATCGTACAAAGAGAAAAACGCTGCAGGGATAAAGACTGGTTGGGATTATCATTTTGAAAAATGGACTAAAGTAGAACGAGACAAAGTAAAAGATATATCAGATGAGTTAATGCCTTTTGTATATACAAGTAAAGATAGTAGATTATATTCTAGAATTTTAGAAAACAAAGATGGCAAGGTAACATTTGATAATATAGATAAATATTACCCAGGTAAAGATGGTATGTATCTAGAAGAAACAGCAAAATATTTAAAAAAATACGGAGACCCAAATATGGAATCAATTAAACCAATTAGTTTTATACAACCGAGTAGAAACAATTTAAAATACTT
>CEUT01067768.1_pt1 | contig 24886 bp, 6 predicted proteins | sample 531401 | NCBI WGS metagenome assembly CEUT01 (sample SAMEA2622821, study PRJEB7988) | marine metagenome | biome: marine biome (ENVO:00000447); feature: surface water layer (ENVO:00002042); material: "saline water (ENVO:00002010), including plankton (ENVO:xxxxxxxx)" | depth 5 m | reverse complement strand
GCAATGAACTTTGGTGGGTCTGGTGATGCATATCAAGGGTGGGAAGGAACAGACCAAGATATTAGTAAATGTGAATATATGACTTGTTTACATCCTCTAGCAAAAAATTTCTTACACGCACAAGGTGCTACAGATGGTCCAAGATTTTTATCTCTCAATGTGATAGAGAAAATATTTGGAGATAATAGTGATTTTACAAGTATAAATCAAGGTATGTGTTATTTTGATTTTACAGATGACCCTATTGGGTTCATTGATGTTCCATCATTGTGGGGAAATAGTAATAAAAAAAATCATCCATATGGTAATTGGGATAAGAGCTTTACAAACAAATGGCAATCAGATGGTTTTCCTGGCAGTGGTTGGCCTTACATATATATGGAAGGTAATACATATTATACACAATATAGTGATGATGTTGATATGGAAGTTTTACATATGGATTCTGGCTACGGAGTACTAACCGATGGTTTGTGGGGTGGTTCTCTTGTAATGTGGGATGAGGCATATTATTATGCACAAGTTGCAGAAAGTGTAGGTGGTGGTACACCTCCCATAGCAGATACAGATAGAAACTATATTGAGTTAGCAAATGTTTCAATTGGTAATCCAGACCAGGGTGCAGGATTTTTAAGTACTTCTACACAAGAATTAGCAGAAGAAACAACTTCTGGTGCTGGTCCTGCATTTGAAAAGGATGGAACACATTTAATCACTAAATACAGACACGGTCCACACACATCAGGACCACTTTCAACTGATACTGATGATTTTAGTAATACTGGTTATATGCACCAATGGTATTTTAATAATACTGCAGATAGAATAGATTTTAATGAAAATTTACAAAAAGTGGATTTTTCATATACTGGTTTTTCTTTAAACTTTAAATCAGATTGGTTTTCTATGGTTGGTAGATACATACACGGTCATCCAGAACCAACGGATTTTCAAGATATTTACGGTGGTTATGATTTTAAATATTTTAATCCATCTTATATGGCTCAAGGATTACCTGTACTACCATTGGGTAAAAATTTAAAACTTCATTATCAAAATTTTAATCCACTCGGTTCTGGTAATTTCAATTCATTTTTATCACAAGAAAGGAGAGATTTTGATTATCCTGGTTCTGGATTTCCATATGGATTTTCAAAATCAGTTGAAGAAGTTTGGAGAGATAAGGGGTTAAAGGTTCAGGCATGTGCAACTCAAGACCCATTTGCTAATTGTACAATATGGTGGCACAACAATGAATTTATATCTCAAAATGATGGTACATTTGAATACAATACTGATGTACAAGCAAGAGAAGAAACAATCAATACTGGTACGGGTCTTGTAAACAGAACAATAAGATATTGTGAGGGTGTAGACCAAAATATGGAAGGGGGTCACTCACCTAAGATGAGTTGGCCTCATGCTAACTCTTCACAAAATAATTATAATTTTGATGGTGGATTAAATATAGAATTAGGTTTAACATTTGCTTGGACTGATTTTGAAACACTTGATATTTTTTTATCAGAGGTTGCAGAAAGGGGTGGTCCTTCTTGGTCTAATTATGAACCACAAATAACAAGTGGTTTTAGATATAAAGTAGATGAATTACACTCACTTAACTATGGAAATTTATGTGATAATACTGCAGATGCTTATAATCACGGTGGTTCACAAGTGGGTTGTGGTACTGATGGTACGATGGTTACGAGTGGTTGGAGTGATTTATTTAATCCTGGTGGTCTTGCAGATTTAAATGATTATTTACCATATGTTTCATTAAGGTTTATTTATAGATTTGAACCTTCTGAACTTTTTGACCGTAATTTATTTTGTAATCCATTTAATGATTATATTATAGAAGGTGTGGATTTGTATGAAGATGAAAATGAAAGTAGTAGTGGTGCAGAATGTGATACTAACTTAATATCACTATATAATCCAGGTTGTAATTATAAAGATTATTTGGAACTCGTTTATGGTAGTGAAAAAGTAAAAAAATCAATTGAAAAATATCACGAGATTACACCTTACTTAGACCCTAACAGTCAACAAAATGCAATAAGTGGTGATTGGTATGATTTAAATCAAGATTATTTTCAGAACCCTTCGGGCAATCCTACTGGAAAATATTATGGTTTCCCATTATCAGTTTCTTTTGAAATGCACAATCCAAACTTAATCCAAGCAGATAGTGGACAAGATTTACCATCAGATGTTGATACTAATTTATATTCATCTGGATTAGATAGCAATCAACTTTGGAAAAACGGTACACCAGTAGATGGTGGTTCTAATATATCATATACTCACGAAGTAGGTGCACAAGGAGATGAATTATATACAAGAAACATACACACACAAAAAAAATTAACACCAATAAATCTTACACTTGTTAATAATCATCCAGATTACGGGTGTAACTTTTTTGATTTTGAAGAAACAATTTATGATGATATTTTATTGAGTGTATTTGAACCATTTGATGATATTAATTATGAATATATTACTGGTTATAATTGTGAAGATGGTTCATATTGTAGGAAACATTTACATTATAGTAATAGTGAAGAATCTATACTTGTAGGTTTAAACGCATCTGGTGATGAAGCAGATGAATATATAAACAATAGTAGTTTTTATGGTTCTGAAAAAACATACACATTCGATTCACCGTGGCCAACAGATTTTAATGTAATACCTCAGATAAGGTTGATAGTAGAAGATTCAGAGTGTGGTGGTGATAATACTTCTCACGGAGGTTTTAGGGTATATTTTAATGGTGAGGATTTAACAAATAGTTTTTCAACGAGTGTGGGTGCACAAAATCTTCCACTTACAGATGATTTTGGTTTATGTCAAGGTTATGAAACTACTGGTAGAGAAAATGTTCCTTTTGTTTATACGAGTGGTTTTACTTATTATGATAATAAAGCACTTCAATTTAGAAATTTTGATGAACCCTCTGCATTAATAAATGGTACGAATGAGTTAAGGATTGAGGCAAAAGGTTCAGTAATTGTAAGAAAGGTAGAAATATTAATTAATCAAAATATACCTGGTGATATACAACCAATAAGTATTTGTGATGATGGTTCAAGATGTGGAATACAACAAAGAGATACATTTTATAAGTGTCCTACACAAATGGGTGTAACTGAATATTATGCAGATTTAAATCAGTGTCATTCCCAAACAAGTTGTAGTCCAGCAAATGTTCCATGCAGAACAGTAGATGGATTGAATATAATGAATACTGTTAATGGTTGGGGATTGATTTATGATAATTCACTTTCTGTGGATATTTGGGGTGAAGGTGATGAGTGGGTACAGAGGTGTTGGGCTGCAGGTCATTGTAACAATGGATATCAAGGGGGTGGTACTTTTAGTTTAACAGAAGATGGATTGACAACATATGAATATAAAATAGCAGCAGATGTAAATGCATCCACTAATATATTGGCACCAAGAGATAGGATTTCTAATGTTATTACAACAACCCCTACTACTTTATACGATGATTATATTACAGATTTAATGACAGTAGATACTTTACTTGATTTAAATTTTAATCCAAACAATTTAAATTCTCAAAATATTACAGATAAAACTCAAACAAATGGTGATTTTACAATAAAAGTTAATAATCCAGAAATGTATAGTTTACTTGGTGAATCAACATATGTAGATGGTGTGAGCCATCTTGGTTCTAACTATAAGTCTTTATTATTTATTCCACTAAATACTTCTTATAATAATCAGAGAATTGGTGGAACATTTATAATGGGTAATGTTGATTTTGGAAGAGTAAATCATAATAATAAATTTTCTTTTGATTATTGGTTACAAAATAATTGGAGTTCTGATTATCCAAATGGAGTGGAAGCAAATTATACAAACACCAGTTATACCAAATATCATTTATGTTTATTTCAAAATAAAAATAAAAAAATGCCCATTTTTGCAGTAGGAACAAAGCAAGATAAATTATATATTTGGAATGAATGGGGTACTGAAAATTTACAACTTAATGATATTGAATTAATTTCTTCTGCAAATGGTGAACCGATTGATGTCGGTGATGGGTATGATGTTCCGTTTAAAAATATCAGAATAATATTTACACCAACAGGTAACGCAACAGAATATTCTATTTATGTAAACGATGTATTAAGTTATAGTTCTGTATTACCATTTATTTTCCCATCAGATACTCGTTGGGCAATTGGTGGTGTACCATTAACTTCAGAAGAAAGAACAGAAGTTGGAACTTCAAATGGTGAAATTAATGGTAAATTTAATTTCTCTGGTAAGATTAGTGGATTCGTATCAAAAACTCATAGATTTTCTAATGAAGATTTTAGATTACAAGGATTTAGAGATTCTGATAATAAATGTTGTGAAGAAGGTCTACCAAATTGTATTGAATCATTACAAACAAGATTTAAATTAAATAATTTTTATAAGGCTGCAAATAATCTACTTGCAGATGTTACTGATGGTACACCATATGCAGGTCATAACCATAATGCACACTCAACTTCTACTACTTCTGATAGTGGTCCAAATACACCAACAACTTTGGTTGGTGGTACTGGTAATATAGGTATTTTAACTGGTGGAGATTCATCTCAAGGAATTAGATTTGGTTTTAAATTTAAAGTTGGAGATAACTTTCAATCTGCAGATAATTTAGATGATGTAGTATTAAGAAAAAATACTGAATATACAATATCTACACACATTTATATTCCACAAAGTATTGAAATAAGTCCTGAAGTACAAGGATGTTTAGATGGAAATTTAGAGTACGAACCGCCGGGAGGATACCCTTCAAATTGTGGTCAAATGGGTTGGACAGGTGATGGTAGAACTTTACATACGGTCTTACAATCACCAATACCAACTGATTGGAACTATTTGTATTGTGAAGATTCTGATGGAAATCAATTATGTACTTATGCTGATGGTGCACCAACTTGTACTTCTCCAGAACAAGAGGCCATGTGCGCACTTGGACCAGGATTACAAGCAAAAGAATATCATTATTCAGATATGGATGACCGTGTCCTTGTAGGTAGTTGGAGTGGGGATTATATGGATTTATTACCACCTGAAGACCAAGGTTCAAGTGGTTACAATTTATTAACATCTGGTATTTTACCTGAGTTTGGAATTACAAATTCAACACCTGCACATCTTTCAGAGGGTCATTGGGGTAAATGGCAAAGAGTATCCTTTACCTTTAAAACTGGAGACCAAAATCAATTTGGTGATAATATTCATTTGGTTATTGGTTTAAATGGTGATAAAGCACACGGTGGTTTAACATCTAAAAATAAAATAGGATATAGTAACTCAGACCAGTTTATATATACCTTTGGTGCACAATTAGAAGAAGGAAATCAACTTGGTTTTTACAATCCAATTATAAGTTTAGATGAGTTGGGTATTACTGTACCACAAGGTCAATATCTAACATTTATGGATATGAATGTTTTAAATTCACCTTTACAAGTGTGTGAAGGTGATTCGTGGTTGATTGATTCCAATAAAGGATTCGGTTCTCAAACATATGACATAACAATTACAGAACAACCAACTGATAGTAATGGTAAACACACAACAACAGAATTATTATCTGAAGAATTATTAGAATACAATGGATACAATGACCCTGCAAGATATTTTGTAGATGATTTATATAGAGCAGATACACAATTAGTATATAAAATAACAAGAGATTTTAGAGATTTTGATTGGACATATTCATTACCACCAACAGTAAATTCATCTCCTATACCTATAAGAATTAAGGGTGCAAATATACCAAAATTACAAGAACTTAGAATTAATGATGTTGGAGTAAAACCACAAATTGGTGTTCAACTTAGAGAAAACGAACAACAAATAATTGAATATAACAATATAGGTCAAACCATAATTAATGGTGGTATACTTGATATATCATACACTTCTTTGACATATCCAAATTCAAATATTGATGATAGGACGGGTGTAAAGGCAGTTGGACAAATTGATTTTTCAACATTTGAATTAGGTAGTCAAACACCACCGATATTCATAAAGGTTGGTGATAAAAGAATAAGTAATGATTTTGAAACCATACCATCAATAAACGCAGATGAAGAAGTGTTACCAGTTTGGGAACAGATAGTTCAATCTATCAATCAATATGTAAATGAGGAAGATGGTATAAGTAGATATAGAGCATATTATGACCCTTCAAGTGATACTAATCCAGACAGTAATCTTAAAAAGATTATTGTTGAAGCAAACTATGTTGGTGAAGAATATAATGGTGAACTTAGTTGGACACTTTCAGATGAATATGTAGTTCAAGGTTCACTTGGGGCAAGACAACCAAGATTTATTTCATTACAGAACGGTAAAAAATATCCTATAGTTCATTTGTATGAAGATTTTGGTCACATAGATTTTAATATTCTTGCATCAGATGTTGATGCTATGGCAGGTATATTTTTCCAAGTAACAACAGATAAACCACAACATTTTAATGCATACATATCAGAATATGAAATGGTAACAAATCCATTAGGAGATACAAGTAACATAGGAGGGTTTGATACACCAAATATAATTACTGATAGTCCAGTCGAAGGTGCGGGTGAGAGTATTGCAACTGCAAAAGTAACAATTGAAACATTTGGGGGTAGTTCAGATTTATTTACAAGTAATAATCCTTCAGATGTGATTGGTGATTGGGATTTAAATAATATTAATTCACCACACGATGGTATATTTCCATATTATGTAGATACATTTACTTTTGAATTGTATGATAATGCAGAAAGTATGTCACAAGACCAACCATCACCTTTTCCAGGTGTACATGCTATATCACATAAATTTAAAGCAGTAGTTGGAGAATTTTATAGATATTCCTTTAAAGTAAGAAGAGAAGACCGAGGAGTTATTATGGTATCACTTGCAAACCCATATGATTACGCAAGTAATGATGGTAATTCCGCAATGTGGAACTTCTCGGGTCAAAGAGGTGCAGAAACTGTATTTAATTTAGATACTTTAACTGTTACTGAAAGATTGGCAATGGATTCTGTAAGTGGTGATACAATTCCTACTAATAACACTTATACTATGGAAGAATTACCCGATGGGTATATTTTCATAGAGGGTACTGTTTTGTGTGATGGTAATCCACAAAGTTATAGAGGTCATCAACCTATACCAGTTGGTACAGAATTAAATCAAGATGCTGAATTTTTTATATTTTTAGGTGAGGAATCAACTCAACCACTTGATTATGGAATACAAAGTGATGGTAATGGTGAGTTAAAGACAAGTCCTATTTACAATGCAGTACACGGTACATTGGGTGTTACAGTATCTAACTTATCAATAATTAACAATGAATATGAAAGTGGTTTAATACCGAACTATGTTGGTGATACACGAATAGTTCTCAGAACAATGGATGAAACAACAATGACAGATTTAACTGAATTTGTTATAAGAACTCATCCTGTAAATGATAAACCAGTTGTAACTGCAGCATCAGATACAGAAATATATTTAAATAATCCTCTTTATCCTACTGATATAAATATAGAGTTAGAAACAGCAGATGTAGAAAATGTAGATGGTACACGAGAATTAGATTTATTATCTTTTGATATAATTGATTCCAACTATTGTCAGCAAGTTTCAGATACAATAGAATTGTTTGAAGAAACAGAGGTTGAATATAATGGTGAGGGTTATTCTTGTACTGATATGAGATTTTGTACTACACTTTGCTATGAACCTCTTGGTAAATCAAAACAAGAAACTGAAATGAGTTGTAGTTTCGCTAGTTTCTTAGGTAGAAGTATTATAAGTACTGCAGATTATGTTGCGTGTGAGCAATCAAGACAAGATAAAGATAACGATAGAGATGAAACTGAATTTACAAAAAGTATTGAATTTAAAAGTGGTGATAATTTACCAAACTTTTTAAATGAAACTAAAGTAGATGATTTTAGATTAACATTAGAGACAGAAGATGATACGGATAACTTAGATAGAATAAAAAAATATGTTCACATCGTACCCCAAGATAATATAACAGGTTCTTTTAGTGCAAGAATAGGTATTAAAGATGATGGTGTTAATGAAACTGGAGAACTTACTCAAATCAGAACTGGTTATTCAGTTGTAGATATTGATATTGCAGGTGTAAGTACGGATGGTCCACAAGGTCAAATATTTAGTTTAGAAACTGCAACATTTGGTATAATACCAGATACATTTCAATATTTTGCAAAGGGAAATGATATACGACCATCAATACCTACAAATATACAAAAAGATTTTAGTTTTACGATTTATCAGTACGAAAGAGAAGATGAAAAAGTAATATCATATTGTGATGTTATGCCAAATACATTTATAAATGAGTTTGGTGAGTGTTGTAGTTCAAATCCTATATCTCATAACTATGAAGATTATTTTAATCACTCAAAAAAATATTATTACAAAGAAGAATATATAGATGAAATTAATTTATTATTTAGTTACTTTAGAAAAGATGAGCCAGGTACTAAATTTTGTGATGCGTTTGTAGATAATGTAAATTTTAAATTTGTTGGTTCAAGAGATTCAAACAATCAAGGTGGTTATCTAACTCCTAATGTAGAAATAAATGAATTAGACCATGTCGTTTCTTATAAATTAGAAATAGTTGATTTAGTTGAAAATTATTATTCTATACCAGATGGAGAGTATTGGTGGAACGAACTTTGGGAAGATGATTGGATAAATACTTGGTCAAGACTAAAACAAGAAGGATTTGAAACAGAAGGTGATAATTTTTATTTTAATAAAATATTATATGAGGCAGGACCATTTACCCACGATGCTAATAACCTTTTAAAAATAATTGAAGAAGGATTTATTTACAGATTTGATTACCCATCTATATTTAAAGTTTCGGTTTATGCAACTGATACTTATGGATTTATTGGTGAAACTTTTGAGATTGTTGATGCTAGAGATATTATTAAACTTAATCAAACTGTTGAAGGTAGATATAATCCTTGGCAAGGGTGGAATATTTTAGGACAATCAATACCAGAAAACAAAGAACAAAGTATTAATACTTTAGATAAAGATAAAAGACCATCTTTAGGTTTATGGTATTATGAAGAGTTAATAGGGAATAAACAAAAGGATTGGTATTCATTACATTCCGATTCATATAAAAATTTAGAAGGAAACTTTACTGGTAGTTTTGCAACAAAATATAATTCAGATTTAGAAAAAGTAGAGAAAAACAATAACATTGGATTTTATCCTGGTAAAGTTCATAATGAATTAGCATTTTCTAATAACTTTAGAAATGCAGAAGGAAAAGTTACAGAAGAAAATTTCAATCAAAATATTATCTTGATGAACTCATTAGATTATTTAGAATATCAAGATTTTATAACAAGTGAACAAACAACTGTACAAAATTCTTATATTGTAGATAATGATAAATCTTTTTCTAATTTAAGACAGGGTGTGTGGACAGAAGATAATAAAATATTAAATACCGAAACTATAAAATGTTCAGAACAATTCAACCCCAGCAAAATAATAAAAAATTATTGGACACTTGAAAGATTACCTTTAATGGAGGTAATAAACGATAGAACATTGTGCACATTGACAGAAGATGAACGATTATCTTCTATTTATAATGATGTGTTAAATCCATATGAATTTCCGAATCTCATAGAAGAAAGTTATTTTTCTACATATAATTTTACAACCATAGGGTTACAGAACTTATTTAATAATGAAGATGAATGTAGACCTTATTGTCATATAAAGGATAAGCATTTAAGAGATGGTAATGATAATTGGAAAGAAATATTAAATTTAAACCTATTTGAACAATTAGAACATTCAAATTTAACAACCCCTTGTGATTATCAAGGATGGGAGAGAGTTTGGAACATATATTATTTTTATTATGGTTCGTTTTTTAATAATTTAAATTTGTATCCAGATTTTTGGTCTGAATCTAATAGTTGGTATGGACAATATTGGAATAGTTATACAACAACATTTAGATGTTTACTTAACGGTCAAAACTATTCTCGATTGTTAGAAAACTCACCCTTCTCGTTATCTGATTTGACAATTGCAAATCAAGATTCTGCAGCACAAGAGGTACTTGAGTTGACTTCACAAGCCAGACAAGAGTGTGAAGATAATTGTCTTATCGAATATGATACATATGTAAACGAACCAGAAGTTAAATATTGTCAAACTGTTGATGATATAATAGATGCAGACCCAGTAGATAATCGTGTTACCACTTGGTTACTTGATTATTTATCGGATAGTGAATTTGATAGCGAAATAAGAAAACAACCTACTTTATCACAGGCAAAAATATTTAAAAATGATGAAAAAATAAAAACTGATAGAATCTTTAGTATATTTCTACAAAAAGCTACAGGTGAAAATAATACTGAAGCGGCAGAAATAGAAATAGAAAAAATATTAGCAGATGGTAGTGTTGAAGTAATTAAGAAAGTAGTAAAGTATAATAATATAGGTGAATTAGATTTTCTAAGTATGAAAGATAGTAATGATACTTCAATATATAATCTCGAAGATGATAACATATATCCATTAGGTTCTGCATATGATAGTTATCATCCAGATTACCCACTTGTAATACCTATGTGGTCTTACTATCAGTTACCTGAAAAGTGGAATAGGTTTTTAGTGAGAGTTCAATTTGATGAAACTGATATAGGTTATAGGTTTAATATTCGCCCGGGTGAATCTATAAATCATACAGTAATAATGGGGCAATCTGCAAAAATAAATATTGCTAACGCACAGGTTGAAACTATAGAACCTTATAAAGAACTTATAAAACCAATTCAAGAAACATTTATATCATCTCTTGTAAAACCTTATGATTTTATACCTGATGTAGATATTAGGTCTGTAGGAAGTGCAGGTGGTTCTAAATCTGTGATGTATAAGTATTATGATGAGGATTTACAACCTGGTGCATATCGTGAAACAACTGCACCGGTGAAGGCACAATTATTTTTCTATATAAGAGATGCATATGAAAAAGATGTTTTTGCATCTAAACAAATATTTGAATATCCTAACAATAGTTTATACATTTCATTTTTAGATTGGGGTGATGGTAGTAAACTTGAATTTGATAAAGAACCATACGAATTAACGGATAATAAAACTCTTGACCACATATATGAAGAATCTGGTGTTTATGAAATAAAAGGTGAGATGTTTAATGTTGCAAGAAATTTAGATAACGAAGTATTGGGTATAGGTGAATTTAAAGAATTTGTTTTGAGAATTAATATTAGTGTTGATTATGAAATTGAAAATGAATTTAAACAATTGGGTGGTGTGGGTTATTCATTCATACCATATAAAGATACTGCACCAATAATTAGTGGTATTTCAAATAAATCATTTTATTTCAAAAAATTAAAAAGAACTCTTGGATATATTGAAAACAATGATGGTGAAACTATAAAAGTAAAATCTTCATTTAAGAGTTGGACTGATGAATATAAAACAGAGTTGGCCTTGGCACACATTGATGATTCAATCATAGGTCCAAAACTTTCTGCTATGACAGGTTCTATTGCAGTAGAATCTAATAAAGTAGATGAAACGGATGAAATAGTTTTAACTAATGAAGGTGCATTTTGTTCATTTGAAAACAACCAATACAGATGTAATATGATAGATTCACCTAATAATGGAGTTTTGTATGATACAATCGAAGATTGTAGTGATGAATGTAACACAACAATTATGTCAACGAATGTTAGGGGATTCTTTGAAGGTGTGGTGGATGCAAATACTGGTGAGTTAGTAGGTGATAACAAAAATTATACAGATTATGATGGTTCAACAAAAACTAATACAATTAAGCCTAAGATTATAAATAAAGGTTCAGGCACTAACTTTGCAGAACTTGGTGAGTGGGTTGGTAATGCAGATTTTGGTCAACTTAGATATTTTGATACACCAATTGATATGTGGGAATTTCTTGGTGTAGATTCAGATAATGAATCAAATCATCCAAATAATCCACAATCAATGTTATATTGGAACAACATTATTCCTAATAATGTTTCTATTACCGATAGAGAGGGAATATCAAAGGAAAGAAGTACAACAATTGATTCTGAAGGACATTATTTAATTCAATTTTATTCATTACCAGAGAGTGGGTTATCATATGATGTTGTTTTTGAAAATTGGTCAGTTTATCAATCAGAAGGTTGGGTTGCACCACTATACACTTATAATAATGGTTCACAAGTACTTGAACAAGTTGATACAACAGATTTAATATATAATGCAAATAATGTTTGTGATTTTTCTGTGGGTGATTATGAGTGGATTTATTCTCACTGTTTTGGTAACACAGATTATCAGTTAAATCGTTTTTATTATTTTCAGGCATCTCAAACTGCAGTAGATAATGTAACATTTGATAAAGGTAATTTTAGATTATGGAAATGTAATCCAGGTGGGACACACGAAGAATGTGAATATCATTTACAATTTGGAGATTATAATGCATATACTGAATGTACAGAAGCAAAATGTTTTGATGGCATATCTATAGAAGTTGATTATTTAATAAATGATAAAATAATTGATATTGATGAATCATCCCCACAATTATGGAATGTAAAAAATCAATATAATACTAATTACTATTATCCTATTTTACCAAAATTAAATAAATTAGGAAAATTTGAGGAAGAAGGATTGGGATTACAATCACAAATTAAAAATTATGGCATAAATATAAATGATGTTCTTAATCCAATATATTGGTCACAACCTATTGATGATTTGATACTAACAAATACTATAGATGAGGGTGTAAATAAAGTTACTGCAACATATCATTCTGAAGGTGGTTGGACATGGGAACAAACAATAGTTGATGAGAATTTACCCTTCGGAGAAACATTTACGGGTATGATAACTGAAAATCAAGATTGGATTCTTACTTGTCCTGCAGGACAATGTGTTCCTTCTGGTGGAGAAAATATTTATTACAATAATATTGTAGGAAAGATAATTATAAGAGATGAAGATGATGGTAGAACTACACAATTTAAATTACAAAAAGTATCTTTGTATGGACAAAAACAAAAATGGGATGAAGATGATGAAAAATCTTCAGTTACTTTAGATGTAGTTCCTGTGGAATATGTAGGTAATAGTTTATTGAATTTAGATGTATCTTCAATTGAAGATGGTTCTTTAATCAATAAAGGAATAGAAAACTCATCGGGTGTAACATTTGAAGATTTTACTGTTTCGTTTGATGAAAAAACTAAAAAACCAAAAAAACAAAAACCAAAACCAGATTTAAAAACAGAAAAAGGTAAGAAAAGAGGACAATATTAATTATGCCTTGGCAACCAAAAATATTACAAAATAGACCGTTCAATGATTCTTATGGACAATATAATTATGGTAATTTACTTGAGGGTGAACCTACTTCGTTGTTGGGTACTCTTGGATTTTCTTATGGTTCACCAGATACTGATTTAAACACACTTATATATGATAAAGAGTTATCACCATACCCAAACGGAATAATGTATTATGGTGAAGGTGCTCAAATAAAAGTTTCACAAATAAAATTACAAGATAGGGGAAGAGATACTGATGATGGTAAGTGGATGGGATTCAAAGTAGGAGTTTATTTATTTGATGATAGAGTTTTTCCTAATATTGTAACTGCAGATACTGGTAATAAAATTAGAGATGTTATTGGTACTGGTAACGAATTTACAAAAATGCCTTGGAGAAGAGCACTTTGGAACAAAGGTGATTTACCTACAGATACCAGTTGGTTTGATGGTAATTGGGGAGGTGGTAGTAATACTGGAGATATGGATGCCGTTGCAAGAGGAGATTGGGGTAATGTAAAAGTTAATTCAGAACTTATTATAGCAAATAATTTTCCTTTTTCAGAAGATATGTCAGTTTTTGATAAGAATTATGTATCATTTACAGATGATTTGACAGGTAATTCAAACAGTGGAGATGATTCTTCATACTATGTCGTTATCAGAGTTCAATGTGATGAAAGAGAGTATCTACTTACAAAAGGACATAGAACAGATGAATTAAATATGGTTTATGGTGTATGTAGAATAAGAAAAAAAACATTGTATAAATTATTTTTAGAGGCAAAAGGTGATGAGATAACTTTTAATTTTAATATGAATGGGGTTGAAGGAAAGAGTTCAGATTATACAATTGACCAACTTGAAGATGACCACGGAAATTCAAGGGGTTGGAGTAAAAAACTATTTGGTAAATATTTAACGGATAATGATAAGGCAAGAAATTGGAATGTTCAAAATGTAGAAATAAAAATAAAAGGACCATCTTGGTCACCTTCAAGTGCAAATAAACCAATTTCACTTGGTGGTTATGATGCAGGTTGGTTTGAAAAAGATGATAACTTTAACTTTGGTTGGCACGCAGTTAAAACTGGTGGTGCAAGACCAAGTGTGTTTGATTATTACGGACATCCAGAAAATTCTTATTTTTTACCAAAAGAAGATAATAACTATCAATCTAATGTTGCAGGTTCAATAAATAAAAAATTTTTTAATTCAGAAAATATTATAAATTTTAGACCAATAGTAACCGTAAATACGGGTGATGAAGAATACGATTTACAGAATTATATAGACCCATACTATCCAATGTATCCTTATACTACTGCACCAAACAATGTACAATTAACAGTAGATATCGCAGATACATCTGATAATTTTAATATAAATTATTTAAATATAGATAGTGATGATGATATTGATTATTATTTTTATGTTGTTAATTGGGATTGGACAGAAGGAGATACACCAAGTAATACAGACCCGGGTGGTGGTCAATGTGAGCAGGAAACAACACTAATAGATTGTATCACGGAGTTGGGGGAGCAGTTTCCAGAAAATTATGATGAATTAGAATTTTTAAATAGTAGGGATGAAACTTATATTAGAGGTAGTGTAAAGGCAGGAGATTTTGTTTCACACGGATATTCAGAACCAGGTGTATATGTAATAAAAACAATCATTATTGCTACACAGAGGAATCAACACTATGGTCAACCTTTGACTGATAATCACTCACAAGTTGTTAGATGGAAATTGGCAACAACAAAAATAAACTTAGGTGTGGATGTTGCACTTACTTCTGATTTTGAAGATGTGGGTGCAGATGGATTTTCTTTTTTACCTTATCCTATTACAGACCCTTTAATTATAAATGGTGAACTTTCTATTGCACCAAGTGGTAATCCTTATTACAAATCTCATGCAATCATTGGTGGGATATCAAATGAAAGTACATATGTTGAATCATTACGAGTTTTAAAAAGAGCAGATAAATTTGGTGCACAAGAATTGGCAGATAAAGGAATGATGTTTAAATCGTTAGAAAATTTACCTGGTGGTTTGATGGATGAAATGGGAGAACACATCGGTCAAATTGATTTAAATCAAGTTAGGACATTTACAAAACCTTTTTCTTTGTGGGAATTTTTAAATATTCAACCAACAATATCAGAATCAGAATTTCACGGAATAGATGATATTGAATATTGGAACGGAAATTCAATAAGTGGTAGTTTTCCAACAGAAAGTTCGGTTGGCGATATATTTATAGATAGTTGGGAAAACTATTTTGCAGATGAATGTATTATAGAAATAAACCCATCAGAGTTATATGGAAAAAGTTTAAGGGATTCTAGCGGTAATGGAAATTTAGGTATTTTAATAGGAGATTTTTCTGTTAAAAAAGATAAAATAGGACAACCAGTTACACGAGATTCATTTGTAGATGTACCAAAAATAGAAAATAAAGATGGAGCATTTTAATGCCACAATTTGAATATAATTTTACCGATACACAATTAGATTTGATTGGAACGGGTGAGGAAAGAATTTATTTATTTCCTCAAAATCAATATGATTTTATAAGAATAAGTATTTTTGATGAAGATAATTTATTTATTAGAGCATTTGATTCTAACGATGATGATGTTATTTTACAACTATCTAATAATGGTCATAAATTTATTTATACACACAATTTAAATGAAGATGGTACTGCAAATTCAGATTCAAAGGTTTTTATAAAAGTAAATGAGTTTTTAGCCGATTTTGGATTTTCAAGTGGTAGATACATTATAAAATTTGATTTTCTAAGAAATATATTTGATAATATAGATAGTGATACCATTTTAAATCAAGTAAAAAATGCAAATGTACACTTTGTAGTTACTGAAATATCAAATACACGAAGAGAAGTACGATTAATATTACGAGATGATTTGGATGTAAATCCTTTTAATTTTTTACCAAGTGCAGAAAATTCAATAAGAACTCAATTTAGTAAATCTTTTTTAAGCAATAATAATCCTCTTAATTTACCAACGGACCAAGATACATTTGATGTTAATTTTGTTTTGGGTGATATAGCTACAGATGGACTCATAGATATTAATGACACTGTTCAATTTGCTCAATACTTTACTGAGGGGGTTGATAATATTCAATTTATAACTTCAATGTCAGAAAGAATTACAAATGGTGAATTTGTTGAAGGTGATGAATTACACGAAAACTTTGGATTTGATAATTTATCTTTATTAAAATTATTCTATTCTATGGATATAGATGGTGATGGTATATTAAGTCAAGAAGATTTTGAGTTACTCATTGCCTTTAGAGTAGGTAATGTTCCTGATGATTATGAAAATCAAAATGGACATACTATAGGTGAACCTTCTACAATAACTCTTGATGTACCATCGGATAATGCATACAATTACAACTTTGTTTTATCAAAACCCGATTTAGGAATATCAGTTCCTATTATAAATTATCGTTATGATGATATAAGTAATCCAGGTTTTACATCCTTAGTTTTACGATTATCAGTTGCAATCCCTGCAAGTCTTACAACATTTGAAAGAAATGATGTAGAAATAAATCAAGAATTAATTGATACACAAACAGAAAGATTATACTTTTATCAAAGTACAGAAAGAATATTTACTGGTAATGGTTTAAATATAGATGATAGTGTTTCTTACAATACTACACAAGATACTAAATTGTATGAAAGTTATAATAATTTAACAGAATCTATTTCTGATTTTGGTGTTGTAAATCATATATTATCTCAAAGTGAAACCAATCTAAAAACTGATTTTACCAATTTTGAAAATCATATATTTTTTGGTTCTGCAAAAAAACAATTAGAATCATTTAAAATAAAAGTTTCTACAATTCAAGGACATCTAAATGAAATTTCAGGAACTCTATCTGGTTCAAAGGGAGAGGTTGCAATCGGTGGAGATTCTTCGTATATTTCAAGTAGAAGAGAAGAATTATTTGAAAAAATAGATAAAGAAATATCTAACTTTACACCTTATGAACATTTTCTATATTTTGATGGACAAATAACAACAAGTGGTTCTGCACCTGGTTTAGGACAAAACTTTGTTGATGAAAGTTATGCTCTGAATAATAATAAAATTTCATTGACCGAATTATTACGAAAAGATAAGTTTTCTGAAAGATTATCCAAAAAAGATGGGTTTAGAGGTGTTTATCAGTTGAAAGATATTGATAATAGTTATAGTGGTGAGCTTGGTGATATGGGTAATTTTCCATTACCATTCGGTGGTAAGTACAGAGCAGAACAGGCACCATTTTTTAATTATAGTAGTTCTTTATATTTATCATTTTTAATAAAAACACAAAATACCGCATCAGGCGGTCCAGACATAGTATACACAGACCCTGGTGTTTTAAATACATATCCATTAAATAGTAATAAATTTAATCCAATACCACTTCAATCATCTAATGGTGAAGTTAAAATTACAAGTGGTTATTCAAGTAATAGTCCTTCAATACGAAACTATTTTCAAGATGTATTTACTGGTAGTAAATGGTGTAGAGTAACACTTAGGGCAAGTTCATCTTATTGGGCACCTAAATCCCCTTATTCAACAATTGAAGATATACCAAACTGGCAAAATCAAAGTATGGTTGAAGTTTTAAATGGTAACATCAAAACTGGTTCATCACACTTTAGTACAGATAATGATTATTATAGGAATTTGGCAACAGTAATCACACAAAGTGGTGCACCATTTAAAGGTTCAATAATGCCATCTGGTGAATTATTTCCTTTATCTTTTGGTTTAAAAACTGCAAATACTTCTTCATTTATTACTGATATAAAAATTACCAAAAACGACCCAAGTGAAGTACATCCATTTGGTCAAGTTGTAGATACTGGTTCTTTAACTTGGCAAAATTGGTATAATGGTATGTTATCATCTGCTTCTAAATATGATGAAGATAATATTCATAGTTTACAAAACAATTTACCATTACAATATAGTGGTTCTCAAAATTTAGAAACTTTTGTAGGAATGATGGGACAACAATTTGATTTACTAAGAATGTATATTACAAATTATTCATCAATAAATAATCGAGGTTATTCTAAAACAAATTCTGTACCAGATAATTTGTTACCAATTCTTGCAGATAATTTAGGATGGAACACAATATCACCATTTACAAGTAGTTTGGAGAATTATTTTGGTAACGCACTAAATACTCAAGATGAATATAGAAAAAATGAATTAATTAATAGTACTTGGAGAAAATCATTAAATAATTTAATATACATATATAAAACTAAAGGTACACAAGATTCTATAAATGCTCTTCTAAATATATATGGATATCCTAATGGGGTGGTTAGTGTAGAAGAAGGTGGTTATGTTAATGATGAACAAAATCCATCTGTAATAACAAGTGAATCTGTAGGATTACCTGCAGGTTTAGGTGGTGTGGTAGGAAATGTCGCATTTCATCAAAGTGATGCAGATTTACACGGATTTAGATTTAAAGGTAACAACTCAGAATCTTATGATAGAAGGATTCATACGAATTGGTTTAGGGGTGGTGCATCACCAATAAACGGAGTAGAGTTTATTTATAAGCATGTAAGTTCTTCTAATGGTGTACAAGAAATACTTTTAAGTAGTGGTTCTGGTGCAAATGGGGGAGAAAATTTATGGGATTTCAGAGTATTACAAAAAGGAACTGGTTCTAAGTTTACACTTAGATTAAATAAAAGTAATTATCTAACACCTACTGGTAGTTTAGGAACTACATTCACAAGTATGTCTACTGATTTTAAACATATAAAAAATGGTGAATTAAGAAATATTCTTTTAACAAGAGAATTTAACCATATAAGTGGAACTGGTACTCAAAATTATAAAATATATGTTGGTTCTCAAAAAGATGATAAAATAGATAATTATTATACCGCATCTTTATCTGTTGTAGCAGCAGATGCTTCGGATAATGATTTTAACGCTAATAGAAATTGGGTAGGAACTGGTAGTAGGGCCAAAAACGCCGGAGGTAATTTGATACTCGGTAGAACTTTAAGTGGTTCATTATCGGAATTTAGAACTTGGACACAAGTTATAAGTGAATCAAAGTTTAAACAACACATACTTAATCCTTTTAGTGTTGTGGGAAATACCTTAGATTCATCTAAAAACGAAATAGTTTATCATTATAAATTTAACGAATTAACAAATAATACTGCATCATTAAAGGGCACAATTAAAATAAATGATTCTAATCCAAATAAATTTGGTGATTTTTCGGTTACCATAAATGAACCAAAACTGTTTCATAGTGCAAGTTCTTTTTGGACAAAAACTGAGGTAAAAAGAAATACTTTACAACTGAGGATAGGTGGCAGTAACACAAAAAATAGTAACAAGATAACTTTTAAATCTATAGCAGCAACTAAAAGAAATTTATCTTCTACTAAAAGAAGTGTAACAACAAAATTTGAACAAAAGAGTCCTGCCGGAAGAAACACATCCACAAAAGTTTCAATAGTAAGAAGTCCACAAAGGTTCTTAAATAATTTTATAATAAACCACTTTTCAGATTCTAACTTATCTGATAAAATAGGAAAACCAAATTTTATATACAGTTCATCTTATGGTGAATTAGATACTTTAAGAAGTAATTTATTTGATACATTTGATATATCATTTAACATCAATCAGTTTATAGATGCACAGGCAGGATTACTAAATAGTGAAATTGTAGATTCTGTAGTTTCACAATTACCTGCAAGGTCTGATACTGAAGTGGGTGTTTTATTTGAACCATCACTTTTAGAAAGAGATAAAATTGAACATAAAAAAATAGAATTGACATCTGGTAAACCAGGACCAAACAACCTTAAAGATGAAATATTTATATCATCCTCTGTTAGTGTGTATAATCCAATAAGTACATATGAAAATCCTCATTCAGATACTATAAATGTTAAAGATGTTGTTTCACCATCATCATTGTATGAAAATTCTAAGGATGTGGAACTTAGTTCTATTAGTACTATAACATCATCAATGTTTTATGAGAGTGAAAAATCGGATACGATATCAATATCATCAATAGTTACTCAATCTATGATTTATGATTCATCTAAAGATTCCACACTTAGTGCAGTATCACATTTAAATCAATCTATGATTTATGATTCATCTAAAGATATTAATTTTAATCCTATCAGTACTATAACTCAATCAATATCTTATATTGCTGAAAAAAATGTAACTATTAATCCAATCAATAATATAATTATTTTATCTACAAATGAATTACCAAAAACAGGTAGTATAACATTTATAAATACTAATTTTACTAAAGATTTTGAAGCAGGTGATAAAAATTGGGGAAGAGATGAAGCAAACGATGTACACTTTGTGCAGGCTAATGCAAGTGGTAGTGGTAATACTTGGCACTATGAAAGTAGGTATATTTTTAGGTCTGTAGGTGATATGGAAATGATTGATTCTTCAACAAGAAGTAATGTAGTATATTATAGTCATAGACGATTTAAGGCAGATACAGATTTTACAAATCCAAATAATTTTAAATTAAGAGAAATTAGAGATAAGGGTAAAGGATATTCATATAAATCATATATAAAAAATGGTTCTGATATTGAGGGAGTGCAAGATGGAAGACCGGTTGGTTCTACATCGTATTTTGTTACATCATCAGATGGTGATATTCTTTATCCGATAAATCATTGGGTTAAATTAGGTAGGTCTAGTGATTCTTTAAGTAAAGTTTTTTATGATGGTACTAAAAATACAGGTGGTAAAATATATCAATTAAGAGAACAAGAAGATTATTCAAAAGATGCATTTTATAGAGTTAAAGTTACTGGTGATAATGTTTTAAAAGTAAATAGGGGAAAACAAAAGAAAAACAACGATGATACATTAGGATATTAATTTTTTATCACTTTTTTAATAAACTTTATATTTATATATGAATAGAATTAACTAAGTTATTACAAAACAAAAAATATAAATTTTCATTGTAGGAGAAACACAAATGGGATATCAAGATAATAGTACAATAACGGTCGATGCAATACTAACTAAACAAGGTAGAAAAAGAATAGCAGAGGGTAGAACTCTTGATGTTGCTTATTTTTCTTTGACAGATAATGGCGTAAGTTATACACTTTATAACACAGCCCATCCAAGTGGTTCATCACATTATGGTGAGGCTATAGAAAATTTACCACAATTAGAAGCATTACCTCAGGCGGAATATTCTATGATGAGAAATAACTTAGTAACATTAAATAAAGGAACTACTGCAATGCCAATTATAACGGATGTTCCGGCATCACATACTTTTGGTAAAAACAGAACAACATTTACATTCTCTGCAAATATATTAAATCATGCAGAACCAAATGGATTTAGAATGATTGTACCAGATGATACATTATTTTCTGCAGTAGGAAATGCATCAAAAGTAACAAACTTATCAGGTAATGCATTAAGATTTATAAATACACAAGATATTGCAGATGCTGCGGTGTATCATAGTGATGGGGGTACTTTCTCAGTAACACCTGCAGTAGTTACATCTGATAAAGAAATTGCTTGTACAATTGTAAGTACAACAACTGGTGCATATGCAACAGTAAGATTTATAATTAAGAAAAATGATAATCCTCAACCTGTAACTGATAACCCAACAGCATAATAGATTAGGATTCAATTAGGAGATACATAAATGTCACTTTATAAAGATTTAAATACAGCAGAAGGAATGGATAAAATAACGGATGTAACCAAAGTTACGGCTGGTTACTTCTCAGATAATGCGGGTATAAAAACAAGTGCCAATCTACATAGTGGTGCATTATCAGATTCTAACGAACAATATTATTACAATGTTGCGTTAGATAGTGAAACTGGTTCTACTCAGTTTTCAGTAGCATATGGACATGTAGGTGGTTCTGGTTCAAAAAATGATTCTAATTCTATAAAAGGACCAACTCAGGCTGTATATGAACAATGGGCAGGTCTTTTATTGGCAGAAAATGAAGTGACAGGTGGATTTGTAATATCTGCAAACAATGGGTTAGCAGCTGCACCATCTCAGGCAGTATTGAGTGGTAGAGATAGTAATATTTATGTAATTGCACTAAAAAGAAGTTTATTTAAAGATAGATTGAACAAGAAAAATTGGACATTAAAACTAACTGGACATAATAATGATGGAACTACTAATAGAAATTTAGTATTGACAGATGATAGTGCAACCTCTGCAGGTGTTGGTACACCCGCAGGTAGAAGGTATAATATTGTAAGTGGTTCACAAGGAACTGTTACTAAGGCTGCATCCGTTAAAACATATGGATTCTGTTATCCTGAATTAGGTGTTATGGTATTTAGTGGGGCAGAGTTATCTTCAAGTATTCCTGGTGATGCTACTTCGGTTACTTCAAGTGCGGCTTCGGGTGTTGTTACATATCAAACATCTTCTGCTATGGGATTTGCAACAAATAATGCAACTAACACAAGACAAAATGATGCATTAAGAATGATTAATTGTTTAACAAGTGGTTCGGGTGGTGTTACACCATCGTTCCAACTAAGGTCAGAAGAAGACCAAACATCAGTTTCTTATTTCTGTAGAGCAAGAGCGGGAGAATTTAATTTTAGTAACAGTCCAACATTTGTTAGTGGTAGTGTAAATGAAATAAGACACACAGATATGCATGGAAATCCGGTAGTATTTATTACTGGTGTGAATTTGTTTTCTGCTGATGGAACTATGATTGCACAAGGAAAATTAAGTACACCATTAAAGAAAAACTTTAGTTCAGAAGCAACTATTAAAGTTAAATTGACTTATTAAGAATAAAAAGCTATGGTATGTTCGTATATAAACCAATTCAAAAAGATGATTACACATTACACGAAACACCAGTTAATTTTAGCCAAACTTTAGGTGGAAATTCTACTGGTGTAATCGTATCTAATTACTTATCTGGTTCAAGTAATTCAGTATCAAAAAGTTATTATGATAGTGTTTTTTCACTTTTTTATTTAAGTGGTTCATCTACATCTGAAGAATGGAATAGCCCATCACAAACTTCAACTTACAATAATCCTAATAACCCACAACATTTAAATAAGTTTGATACTACAGGTTCTATTATTTCTATACCTCAAGAATATTTTGGTGAAACTATAAAAAGAAATTCGTTTACAATGAGTGAAACTATAAGTGGTAAAACAATTACAATCAGAGATGATGGTTTTGGAAATATCTATTCAACTAACGCAATAGTTTCATCAAGTTCTACAACTGCACCATCTTCTTCTCAGAATTATATTGGAAATATTTTTTACGAATTAGGATTAATAACGATAACTAACAAAAATAACTGGTCTGGTTCAAGTTATAGTGCAACTGATGGTATAAAATACACAGATTTAAATAATCCAAGTATGACATTTCAAGGTACAAATACTTTATTTACACGAGAGTATTTAATAAAGATAAAAGAAGGTGAATTTAATTACTCTTTAAATCATACTTTAAGGGGATTTACAAGTGGTACACGATTGATTACAGATTCACCTTATTTGAAAAACGAATTTAATCCACAAATAAGTGGTTCAGATTTTAGTCCATATGTTACACAAATTTTACTACACGATACTATAACCTCAGAACCATTATTTGTTGCAAATTTACCAAGACCAGTAAAAATTAGAAAAGATTTATCATATACATTTAAAATAAGGTTAGATATATAATATGAGTTCATTCACAAACATGCCTCTAAAAATAAAATCTGGTGGAAAATTTAAAATTGCAAGTGGTAAAGTATCTGTTGATACACCAGCAGTTGCTGGAATATTATTAACATTTAGTGTAAACCATCAGAACAATGGTGGTAATCCTCTTGTAGCGAGATATTCAATAGGATTAGCTAATACTGTTACTTATAGTTCTGGATATCTACTTAGAGGTGAAGCAACAATACCTGATACTGGAGTTCAATCAACACTTAATTTAGGTACTGCAAATATTCCAGGAGCTGCAGCTAGTGATGGTACGGTTGATGCTTACCTTCATATAGAACACGGTGGATTAGTAGATGGAGAAGAGCCTTATGTTGATGGATTCGGTGGATTCACAGGTGCTAGTGATATAGAAGGTTCATCTCAACCAAATCAATCAAATGATAGATATGAAATTAAATTATCAGCATCTCCCGCTACAGTAGTTCTTAATGATATTGAATGGGATTTTTTATAAAAGTAAGGAAACAAAATGGTTACATTAGGATTAGATGCATCAACGACTTGTGTTGGATACGCATTCACAGAAGATAAGAAGATTCTCGATATGGGATTCAT